>Ga0307515_10009895_pt1 | contig 18363 bp, 10 predicted proteins | sample 17_EM_MG_FD_194513 | JGI IMG/M metagenome (GOLD analysis project Ga0307515, IMG submission 194513) | Populus trichocarpa ectomycorrhiza microbial communities from riparian zone in the Pacific Northwest, United States - 17_EM | ecosystem: Host-associated > Plants > Roots > Unclassified | place...
CCCACGGTTTTGTTCCTGGTGACGCGAGCCCACTTCTGAGCTTGACGCCCCAAAACACGTACAACAGGTTAGCGACCAACACTACTCATAAAGCCCTGGTTCTGGACGCTCGCTTTCGATGTGGGATATCACAATCCCCCCACCTTAAGATGAGCCGTTCTCGGCTTTGATACCAAATGTAACAGCCCGACCTAACCTGTTGTATATTGTCTACTTTGGGCTCTACCGCCCTCACGGTTTTGTTCCTAGTGACGCGAGCCCACTTCTGAGCCTGACGCCCCAAAACGCGTACAACAGGTCAGTGACCAACACTACTCATAAAGCCCTGGCTCTGGATGCTCGCTTCCGATGTGGGATATCACATATGCAATAGTAAAACTAAGTCAATAATGTTTCCCCATACATTAAAAAATGTAAAAATAAAAGTCATCAGCCCTTCACTATAGCATGTGAGAGGAATCATTGTGGACTCGCACAATGTTTAATTTTTTTTGTCCTTAGATTTATTTTACTTCAATTATCAGACTTTTTTTTTCTTATTTCCAACCTTTCACATTGCATCAATTGGTGATTGAGCCTGATAACTTGTTTTGTGCTCCTTTCTTTCGAGTTTCCAAGAAAGGACTTGGTTTATTATTTGCGAAGAATTAAAAAAGAGGGAACCAAAATTAAAAGTGAGTTGAAATGACAACCCTTTATTTAATATGAAAATATTTTTCTATTTTGGTTCTTTATTTCTTGTTTTTTATTTCAGTCATAGAGTTTTCTTCTTTAATTTCATCCTTCTACATTATGTAGAACGGTGATTCTGCTTGATGATTTGATTAGTGATATTTTCTTTTAGGTTATCATAGTCTTAAAAAATATCTCGACATTAGTTTGGTTCTCGATTTTGCAAAAACAAAGTCAGTTTATTTGTTTGGAGAAAAATAAAAATTAGAGGACCAAAATAAAAATCTCATAGAAAAGGGAGCTTTTTTAAATACAAATTTGGTGTTAATGCCCTTTAGGTATAAGATATTGCCCAAATTTATTTTTTGCCCTTTTTGTTTGAAAATTATATGGTTTAGTCCAATATTTTATTTTATTCACATTTTAATCACTAGGTTTAAATAAGGAGATAGAGTCGTCAAATTACAAAGAATGAAAGAGAAAGATATTAATTGGCCACATTTCAACAACAAAAAGGCAATCCTAGTGTCAATGAGTTCCATTTAATGAAGAGAGTCACATTGAAATCTTTTTAAATCTTCATTTTGCCTGAAAATAGTAGATCAAAGTTGAGAGAGAATTTTATTTCTCCACTTTGATTTGTATTGTTGAACCATTTTTTGGGGTTTTTTAGGTTAACTAATTGGTTTTGGGTTGTTCTAGGGGTGTTTATTAAGTTTTTTTAGGTGAGATTGATTAAAATCATAATTTCTAAGAAAAATAGCACCCCTCTAATTTTTCGATTACTTTTGTGATGTTTCGAAAGTGTATAATTGTTTCCACAAAGAATAGTTATATAATCAAGGCTTTAGTAACAATGGGTTTATATAGACTTTTCACGTTGAGAATTTCCTTTTCAAACCTTTGGAGATATGCTCTGGTGCCCTCATATTTTTATTATGTGATTGTAAATATCTCAATTGTATTTTTTTTTAGTTGGTATGCTTGTGCTAAAACGGGAAAAGAGTTTGGGGTAGAGATCACCAAAGTCAATGATGGGTTTAGGCTCAAGGTTGTGATACCATAACCGAGTTGATTTGTGGGATGTTGTTGTAAAGACTTTTCACATAATGTTGTTGTCTTGGGTTATAAGCTCTATAATGATTTGCATGTTTTATATATGCTCTATTGGATATGTAAGAGCATCTTAGTTGTCTTCGATTACACCTAGTTAAACCTATTTGAGAAAAAATAAAAATTAAGTACTCAATTGTGAAAATTAGATTAGTTAATATGCTTATATAATTATAAGAATGAACATTAATGTCTATATGTAAACTTTTGAATAAATGAAGAATTTAATGACTATAATGTTAAATATATCAACCCAATATTTATCCATGTAAATAAAATATCAGCATTTCACTATGGCTTGTGAAAGAAATCATTGTGGATTAACAAATTGTTACTTTTTTTTTCCTCAAATCTTTTTACTTTAGTTATCGAATATTGTTTTTCAATTTTACCTTTTATTGTTTTATTTTTTTGAAATACCATTAGGATTTTAGTTTATTTTTAAGTAAGATTATAGTTTTTTTATCAAGGTTTTTTTTTTTTTTGGCAAAGTCTATCACATTAATTTGTTTTGTTTTTTGGAAAAATAAATATTCTACAACTTTTCTACTATCACCTATCCTTATTATCATGTAATATCTTTGAATAGCTCGTGAATTTTTAAAAAGTTCATTTTATTTTACCTTTTTGATAACTATCAATTTTCACTCAAGTTTCTTCTCCATCACTTACTTTTTTTAACATTTTATCTATTTATCTTCTTCTTTTTTACACACGAGGGTAAAATAAAATTAATCAACTCAGGTAATTGATAGAAAATATTTTTTTTTTAAATGATAAACTCGTATAATTTATACAAGGGGTAAAATGGAATTAACTCAATTTTAATTCTTGTGAGCCACCAAGCATGACTAGCTGATTTGAGAGCTAGCGATGACCACACATAAACAGTGTGATCTACTGATCTTAGGCAGCGATGACCACACAAAAACTTGTCCTTGCTAAACACTTCCAGCACAAGCCAAGTCTAAGACGTGTGAAAATAACGCGTACATCATTCCTTGGAAAATTCGCGTTCCCCTCTCAAACATCACGGTCCACATATACATTCTTTTTTTCATATGTTGAGGTTATTACTTATTCAATAACGGTATGGCCAAAACTATTATGATATGCTTTGAAGACAAAGCTCTAATGTCTTTCCCTATCATTAATTTTAACCAACTCTCAAGATTGTGGCTTCTGTTTCTTGTAGTCACCTCCTTTTTAGTCACTACTCTCCCCCATGGAGCTAAAGACATCAATGATAGTAAAGTTACAAACATTGGCGCCATCATTGATGTCAATTCAAGAACCGGGAAAGAAGAGAGAACAGCAATGGAAATAGCAGTTCAAAAGTTCAACAATGGGTCACCAAATCACAAGCTGTCTCTTTACTTTCAGGATTCCCGGAGTAGCCCACTTCAAGCTGCTCGTGCTGGTAATATTCTTCTTCTTTTTTGGTCTCACTTTATGATATATGGTTCCATGTACTTTTAACGTTTAGCTAGCCATGACAAGAGTGACTACACTAATGTTGCTCCATGAATTATTCTTGCAGCTGAAAAGTTGATTGAAGAGAATGAAGTGGAAGTGATTATTGGTATGGAAAGATGGGAGGAGGCAGCTTTAGTTGCTGATATTGGAAGCCAATTTAAAGTTCCAGTTATTTCATTTTCTGCACCTGCCATAACACCACCATTAGCATCATCTCGTTGGCCTTTCTTGATAAGAATGGCTCACGGTGATTCTAACCAAATAAGATGCATTGCATCTGTTATTCAGTCTTATAACTGGAGGAGGGTTGTGACTGTTTACGAAGATTATACATATGGTGGTGATGCTGGCATGCTGGCTCTTCTAACTAAGTCTCTTCAAGATGTGGGTTCAGAGATTGAATATAACTTAGTTCTTCCACCATTTTCCTTCGTATCTGATCCAAAAGATGTTGTTCGAGAAGAACTGACAAAACTACTAAGTGAAAAAATACAATCTCGGGTTTTTATTGTGCTCCAGTCATCGTTGCCCATGATGATTCATCTGTTTAGAGAAGCTAAGAAGATGGGATTTGTAGGAAATGACATGGTATGGATACTTACAGATACTGTTACAAATTTCTTGGACATAGTTAACACTTCTGTTATCCAATCCATGGAAGGTGCTCTGGGAATTAAGAACTACTATTATGATAATACGAGTTCCTACCAAACTTTTCTTACCCAATTCCGGCAGAAATTCATATCTGAATATCCAGAGGAAGGTTACTATGAGCCAGGATTCTATGCTCTACGAGCACATGACAGCATTGCTATCATCACTCAGGCCATGAACAGACTGTCTAGTAACACTAGCAGTCCAAAAGTGTTTCTGGATAACATATTAGCAACCAAATTTGTTGGTTTAAGCGGCGAGATAAATGTCAAAGCAGGTGAGTTGTTGAATAGCCCTATGCTGAGGATTGTGAATGTGGTTGGAAGGAGATACAGGGAGCTAGATTTCTGGATACCTCAGTTTGGATTCTCAAACCAACCTGTGGTGGCAAAAGGTGGAGCTGAAAATAGTACAGATGCTATAAGGTTGAAAAGGCCGGTGATTTGGCCGGGCGACCTACAACTTAATCCAAAAGGCTGGTTGATGCCTACTGATACAAAGCGGATGATTATTGGTGTTCCTGGTAGGACCTCATTTGAGAAGTTTGTGAAAGTATCAACAAACGCTGCTGGTAAGAAGGAATATGATGGTTTCTGCATTGAACTTTTCCATAAGGTGCGAGAAGTTCTGAAATATGATTTGCCTTATCAATTTGAACCCTTCAATGGCACCTATGATGATCTGGTGGATCACGTGTACAACAAGGTAAGAACTAAATCCTCTTATGTCTAAACATTCAAATTTCTCGATGGTGATCATATGATGAATAGCACTACAAGATGATTTTGTTGTTTCAGTCTGCCATAAATATTTGTTTTGTTATCTTGTGTATAACCCCTTTATTCATAAAAGAACCTTTTGAAATTTACTTTTGATTCCCTTTTTTTCATAAAAGAATCTTTTTTAGCACTACAAGGTTGCTATTCAGAGATTTGACCAGAAGTTATTGTTTGATAATAATATAACTTGCTGCTGCAAATCAAAGCTTAGACTAAATGATTAATTAATAAGCTGGATAATTTAAACCAGACAAAGCCTCAAAGTCAAAATTGTCCAGCACAACAAAATCAGGAATAATAGAAAATGGAGGGGAAAGATTATTGTAGAGAACATGCAAAACCCCTTTCTATTTTATGCTTTATTAATACTTATTCTCCAAGACTTTTCCAATCATTGTTTGTAGTTTGACTTGGTCCTCTAAAGGAGTAAAGGTACAAGGCCTACGAAATTATTTTATCTAGATTAGATTCTGTGTTTTTGTTCGGTTTTAATATATTTCTAACAGATTGTTGCTTATCATTTGTGCTAAAAAATTTTGAAGACATTCGATGCCATTGTCGGTGATGTAACCATACTAGCCAACAGATCAGATAAAGTTGAATTCACACAACCATATGCAGAATCAGGATTGTCAATGATAGTTTCGGCAAAGTCTGAAGAGTCAGCATGGATGTTTATGAAGCCTTTCACAAAGGAAATGTGGTTGGTCACTGGTGCTATATTGATCTACACAATGTTCATAGTTTGGTTCTTGGAGCATCACACCAATCCTGAGTTTAAAGGCCCGTGGAAGAATCAGATGGGCACAGCTCTGTGGTTTACTTTCTCTTCTCTTTATTTTGCACACAGTAAGTAGAAACTGTAAAACTAGAACAATTTCTTGTGCCATCAACTTAAGATTCTTGAGTATGCACAAGAGAAAATATGTTTCATCTAGCATTGGCAGCTCCAATGCATTATAAACAATGGTTCACATTCATAGCTGTGGATGGAGATATTACTCGATTCTTTATTCAGAGTTAAAATCACTCATAAGACTACTGCTTTTCTATGCAGGGGAGAAAATATACAGTAACCTCACCAGAGTGGTTCTTGTCGTGTGGCTTTTCGTAGTATTGATCTTAAACTCGAGCTACACTGCCAGTCTCACTTCAATGCTGACTGTCCGACGTCTGCAGCCAAATGTTACTGATATTGAGTGGCTGAAAAGGAAAAGCTTAAAAGTTGGCTGTGATGGAGATTCATTTGTACGGAATTATCTGCAAAATGTGCTTGGATTCAAACAAGAGAACATCGAGAATGTTAGCTCTGAATACAGCTATGAAGGAGAATTTGAAAGTGCCTCCATATCTGCTGCCTTTCTTGAACTCCCATATGGGAAAGTTTTCATCGGTCATTACTGCAAGGGATATAGTGCAGCTACACCAACCTATAGATTTGGAGGACTAGGTTTTGTGAGTTCTTGATTGATTTCGATCAAAATTTTCAATCTCGCCATCTTAAATAGTCGAGCAATTACTAGCACTCTTTCGAAGATGCATTTCCCAGCATAAGTGACTGATTGAATACTGCTTTGATTCTCTGTCAGGTATTTCAGAAAGGCTCTCCTATCGCCGCAGACGTTTCCAAAGCGATCCTGAAGCTATCAGAAAACGGAGAGCTGAAAACTTTGGAAGAAAAGTGGTTTGCTCCCTCACGAGAGTGCTCAAGCAGTGCAACTGACAATGATATAACTGAAAGCTTGAGCCTGCAAAACTTCTGGGGTATCTACATTATAACCGGTGCCACTTCGACCATTTGTTTGCTCCTATTTCTATTTCGATTGCTGAAGAATTACCATCATCAACAAGACGAGGACAGAGGCAATGCAACTCCAAGTGATAAGAGTGTTTGGGGAAAAACAGTTACTCTAGCAAGGTATATCTATCATGGAGAGACTGTTATCCCAGGAGGATCTCCAATTTCTGCTCCTTCCCCTGATGTCTATGAATGGAACTCTTCGAGGAGGGAATTCAGTAGTCCTGAAGACACTCCAGAGAATCTTCAGCCCTCACCACCAGCTGAAATTGAAGTTGTAAATATTCCAGATTTTGACACCAAAGAAAACAGCAATTAGGTCTGACACTATCACTTCTCCCATGTTAAGTGTAATTACTTGTGACTCTAGTTTTACATCTCACAGATTTACTGTGGTTTGGAGATGTGCATTGAATCGGACCTGCAGTGCCTTCTTAGGCCAGTGAGAATATATAATATGAATAGCAAGCTACAAAAGTGATCCTGAAGGCCCACGGGTAATCAAAGATGTCTTTCGGATCGGTGAATATAACTTGTAGAGAATTGATTGGTTGTAAGTAATGATTTTATTTATGTAAAATATATTTATTATTAATAAAAAAAAATATTATTTTTAATATTTATATATATTTAATTAATGAATATAATGTTTAATTAACTAATCTATAGTAAAGATAAAGTTTATGAGACAAAAATGATTTGCAAAGAAAATTAAAATTGTTATAATTATGAAATTCTTATTGTATCAAAATATTGTTTCTAAATGTTCTCGGTCAATGTTTTATTAAGAGTGGACATTAATTAGAGCTATTAAGACCAGTGTATATTATGTTCTTTCTTTTATGAAAAAAAACAGTCCCTCTTATAAACTAATGCATAAAGAATATTTTGAACTAATATGTAGGTTCTTGTCAAATGACATGTACATTGAATTGATCAGCAAAAGAATTCGATATGGATAGATCACTTATGTCTATGAAATGACTCACGTGATAGTTGTTTAAATGATCCTTATACTCTTGATCACTAAGTTATTTTATATAGAGAATGTTATGCTTTGATCTTGACCACACGTTGTCTTAATCAAGGCTAACAAACAGGCAGATATAGATTATAACATAAACTATATGAAGATATTTAAGTAATCAAGAGAGGATTCATCATCCTATATGTATTAGAAAAAAATATTCATCTATTATCAAATAGTATTGATTGTGAGATCCTTGGCTAAGATGGAATGAGTTTTGAAAAAAAAATTAAAATCTTATTAAAATGATCAATAACTATATTGTTGACAACTAACATATTTGACAAAGCTAACATATTACATATTATAATGTCTAAATCGAAATATTCTTGATGAATGAATAATAATTATACTAAGAAACTAAGTATTGAAAAGTTAAGTCAAACTACTTATGACTTTTCTAATATTTGGGAGATGATGACAGATTGCTAGATATTGTACTTGATCTTCAATTATAAGTCAATCAATTGTTGAATTGATAATAAATTAAGTTATTTAATTTATTTAATCTTGTTTTTTTTTAGGATTATGATTTATATTTGGATCAACTTATTAGGAAACCTAATGAGTCACACACATAAGAACCATTGGTCAAAAATTAAAATGAAATGATTTATCAAGTGTGACTTTATTGTAAATAAATTTTAGAAATTAAGGATTAGAATATAATTAATACAAGGGATTACAATTCTAGACCTAGAAAAAAAATCAAGTAGGGACTTGATTGAATAAATTTATAAAATTATCCTAAAATAATATTTGTGATATTATTTAAGGGGTAAATTGATAATTTGTCATTTATAGGGTTTTTAGATTTTCCTATAAATAAAATGTTATGCTTTTTATTTTCTAAAAAATAAAAAGGTGAGGAAAGCACAGTATAAAAACATCTAAAACATTAAAAAAAAAAAAAAAAGATTGCACTCTAAAGTATAGCAATCTCTCACTCCTAAAAGGGTTTAGGAGATTTTTCATTGGTAGTTCGTGTGGATTGTCATTAGAGGTTGGACACTTGGACGGTTTGTGGTTTGTGACAATCTAACCTTGAAGCAAATATTCAAAGCCGAAAAGAACATCTAATCTTTAAATAATCTTCGCATAAACCCTAAACAACTCTAAATCTGTCTAACAGAATCCTTGGAACTCCTAAGAATTTTTTAATTTATCATTTTTGTTGCGTGTATGTGTTTCGAAAAACCCAACATTTTAACCCTCCTCATGGTGTTTAATCCTAAAGGATGCACGCAGTACAAATTTAATGATGCAGAATTCACTTAATTCATCTTATTAGTTCGGCTCGCCTGAAATAAATGTCTTTAAAATTAGAGAATTCAATGAACTATAAATAATCTCTTAACCATAAATAATCGCTTAACAATCCCATCAAATAAGTAGAAGATTCATTAAGTTGTGAAACTTTACCCTTCCATAATGTTATATGCTTCCAATACCAATAAAAAAGTAAAACATGCAATGGTTTTTAACATTTAGAAAACCACCAAATAAAATGTGTCCCAAGCCGAAATATCATAAGTATTGCCTCGTCCAGGACCATCGCAAGGAAAACTATAACAAAATCCTTTTTATCTGACATTAACTTAGAACCACGAGCATCTAAAGCACATTATACTAAGATCAATGTTATTGTATGTAAACCTAGAGCAATAGCATGATAGATTGGCTAAACTAAGGAGGGGAAATTAGCATTGAAATTTATTTTTATTGACCAATTCAAATTAGCTCCTTCCTTAACACGGCATACAACTCTCCGAGTGTGCTTGTTCCCCCTTTCTTCCTTACTATGACAAGTCTTTTTGAAATAACTCCAACCTATAATTGACAAATTCATAGGTTCAATTTCTATTGGTTGCATACCAATGAGACCTTCCAATAAATCTATTGGAATTAGCTCTATATTAATGGAATCTCATCATCCATACATAACAAATTGGTGTGGTATATTTATATCATAACATATGAACAATAAGAACGATCATTCTTATTGAGACTAGAACTCTTTATCTGCGAGATTTAACAACTCTATATATAACACCCCGCTTTTATTTTCTTTTTTTTCAAGTCTTGTTTCAAAAGTCCACAAGGAGCGATGAATCCCTAATTATATTGTCTTTTTTATTCATAAATTGCCAAGGTGGAGTACGGTAAGGATAGAAGGAATTTCATATGGAGCGATGAAATGCGTAGAGATTGAAAAGAACACCAACGGTGAAAGCACTCTACTAGGCTAACATTAAGAGACAAAAACTAGAGGAACGAATGGGATTAGATACCCCAGTAGTCATAACCATTAACGATAGTTACTGAGTGTTGTGCGTATCAACCCGTGTAGTGTTGTAGCTAACACGTTTTGCCTAGGGAGTACGTTCGCAAGAATGAAACTTATAGGAATTGACGAGGGGCGCACAAGTGGTGGAGCATGTGGTTCAATTTGATGCAAAGTAAAGAACCTTATTAGGGCTTAACATGCGGTGAATCCTTTTGAAATAGAAGGGTGCCTTCAGGAACGTGGATACTGGTGGTGCATGGACGTCGTTGGCTCGTGTTATAAGGTGTTAGGTTAAGTCCCACAATGAGTGCAACCCTCGTGTTTAGTTTCCATCGTTGAGTTTAGAACCATGAGTAGATTGTTGGTTATAAGTCGAAGGAAGGTGAGGATGACATCAAGTCATCATGCCTTTTATGCCTTGGGCGCACATATGCTACAATGATCAAGACAAAGAGTCGTGATCCCACAAAGTTAAGCTAACTCTAAAATCTTGTTCTCAATTCAAATTACAGGCTGCAACTCGCTTGCATGAAACCAGAATCTCTAGTAATTTCCGATCAATCATACGGTAGTGAATTCATTCCTGAGCCACACATTGGTCGTCACACTAAGGAAAGTTGGCTTATAGCAATTATATTACATATACCTAGTTTGATCCCACTTTTCTAATGAAACCATTTTCTCTTGAATCTTATTTTTTTTGTAAACCCTTGTCTTTATTTAATTTAATTTATAATTTAGCATTATCCCACATGGATACAATCAATCTAATTACACGAAGTTTTTAGTCTAAATCATTGCATAGAAATATAAGTCTTTGGTTGATCTAAGTTATGTAATTTATTCTTTATTAATATTTTCTTTTGGTTAATCTTTGAATTGAATAAAATGGGAATCATTCTATAAAACTCTTTTTTTTCTTTTTACAACTCCTAATTTTTTTTACTGTTCTTTTAGATCTGGTCTAAGATGAATTATTGTAGGGCATTTATTGAAACTATTGAATTCAAAATATGGTAAAGTAGCTTTGGGGTGGGGAACTACTCCTTTGATGGGTGTCACAATGGCTCTATTTGCGGTATTCATATTTATTATTTTAAAGATTTATAATTCTTCTGTTTTACTGGATGGAATTTCAATGAATTAGATTTACAAGAATCACTAAATTCTAGCTTTTTAATACAAGTCATATCTTTCTTCACAAATATCATTGTGTTCAAATAATACGTAAATGCAATTAAATCTAGTTTTTTTTTTCAAGAAACATGGAAACATAGATCTAAAGTGTTCGAATTCAAAAAAAGATAGACGTGTTTTTCATTATATCTTTATCTTCGGGCTGGTTTAGGATAAAAAAAAGAAACAATTAATTCATCTTGACCTCTTTGGCTTTGTACCTAGAAAACAAATTGAGTACATGTTTCCCTCCTTTTCCTGCTAGGATTGGAAATCTTGTGTTTTCATATTCATACAATTGAGTCCTTGGATTTCTAAAAAGAAATGCTTTGAATTATTGCTATTTGACTCGGATCTGCTTTAAAAAAATCAAGGCATTTCGAATTGTTTGTTGACACGAATAAAATTAAAAAAAACCTCTGAAATAATTCTATATAACTCCGATAAGAGCCGGTTTATCAAAATAAAGAATTTAAAAGGAATTTAGTTGGAATAACTTTCATTTCATTTATATTCTTTTTACTTTGAAAATATAAAAACTGGAATCATTAAAATATTTATTTGGTTACTATTAAAAGGATATTATTTAGAAATTATTTACAGAATAAATCACTACACTCAAAATCAAATAAATATTAGAAATTGAATTCAATTTCAATATAAATAGTTCAACACAAGCATTGCATCTCTGCCTTCTGCCTGAATGGGGAAAAGCACTAGTCCCAGTCCTTTGCAAATCGATAAGTTCGACTGATACCAAGAAGCAGTAAAGGTAAAGCTATTAATTAGACTTGAGCTGGCCGAAAAATAAAAGCCTGAAAACCAGAAATATTTCACGTCCGAAGTGGCCCTAGTAAGTCCTCGTTCAATTTTAGGAGTGCTCTATCAAGACATGGATTTTCCCCTAACTGTTGGTCCTTTCAGAGAGCAGAGTTATGGCGAAGAGTCCACGCGATCACAACTTAACAAGCTCTTATTTCACATTTAACTAGTTTATATGAAGAAATTACTTGGGACTCTAGTGATCTTACGTGGATAGTGCGTTATGACGTGTGCATCCTGGTTCACGGAAGGAAAGGACATCGCTGACCAAGTTCCGGTTGGAGAGCGATGAAACCCACGCATCATTATAAGAAGAGCTATGCTCCAGAAAGATATGTAGCAACTATTAACTACTTTCTTACATAAACCACGAAGAAATACAAAGGGATTCTGAATAAACAAGCCTCTATGTCTGCTGCTGAGTGACAATTACCAACACAAAATACAAGCAAAGCATGCCCCGACTAGCATACAAGGAATCAGAAGTCCTGCAATGCAACTTTGAATGCTAAATTAGTCAGGATTTGGGAGGGAACTCAGAGCCCTAAATGGTTTCCAAAATCCAATCTACGGGGAGAAGCTCACGGGAAATTGGGGATATGATGGTGTTAGTCCACAACAAATCAGAAAAAGTCAGTTCCCTCTTATGTATATATCAATCTCATTTGACCCGAGAATCTTAGTGCGTCACTGACTCCTGCTGGATATGCTTCTAGTACAGCTCAATCACAGCCAAATTCCGGTTCATCTTTTTTCCGGTGGAAATGCGTCCAATTTACCAAAAGCCTCTTCCTCTTCCCCTTCCACGTCCACCCCATCCCCTGCCCCTGCCTCTGCCCCTTGGACCGCCTCTTCCACCATAGGATATACCTTCCAATGCCCTGTTAACAAGTTGATTTGGCAGGCTGCCAGCCCCACGACCCTTTTTTGCCATGTTCCCAGAACCATTAGCAGCAGCAGCAGGTCGTTTCGCTCTGCACACAAAAATACATAGCCTAAGAACAGATCTGCTATTTCAGAGAGAGAGAGAGATCTGTACAGAAGAACAGGCTCGTTCAACTAACATAACATTTGTAGGCATTGCTATGCAGAAACTTTATGGGAGTGACTTTCACTTAACTTATTTAATTTTTATGGGCAAATATCACTTCCTATAGTTGCCTAAGACACAAAGGACATTGTCTAATCACTCACTCCAAAGACAAGAGCCCTGTCACTTTGAGTGACATTGTTATCACTCATTACAAAAAGTACTAACCTCATATTTTCACAAGCTTAGTCCACTAACAAAAATCCCACGATAAAGTACATTTAGCCCATCATTTTCTTGATGTCCATTTAAATCCTCAACCAAATCTATGACAGAAGACTCCATCATAACAACTAGGCAAAAAAAAAATCAAACAATTTCTAAATTTAAGGCTGACAACGGAACATTTGAAAAAATGATAGGGGAACAAATACATTTCACTCCTTTTCCTTTTTAATTAACCAAGATCATTTCAAACTTGCCAAAGTTTTTAATAAAAAAAAATATAGAATCAAAGACAAGAATTAGACATCTCTCATACCCAGCCTGGACGGTAGTGGAAGGCACAGAAGGTTTTGTTAATTCTTTCCATGAGAGGTTGACACTCTTATCTCCAATAAATGATGGTATCTTTGAATGCAATGGCTGAAAATTGTAGAACAATAGATGAGTTATTGATGCTTCGATAATACATAAGCATGGAATTCACTTTCTCAAAATTTCATTCTTTATAAACCTTTGTCATTGCCAAAATGTTATTGCAAGTACGCAATCCAGTTGTCGTGTTCTGTTTTTGTGTTTTCTGCACATTACAATATAAACATGTTTGTAAGATACTGCTATGAAAAGCTACATAGAAGACAATAAAATCTCCATATCCTGAGAAATTAACTTACTATGCTATCCTTTGCTTCATCAGACTTTGCAGCTGCCATTGCTTTGTTGTGTTCAGCCATTCCCTGAGTTAACTTTTTCATGGTAGCCCTGGTTAGATCTTCTACACTACTCAACCTGCATCATCAGACACCAAAAACAATATGAATGGAGGACCCATATTAGAGCAACAGAATTATTACAAAGTCGTTAGGTTCAAAACCATGAAAATTGTTTAATTGAAAGAAGGGAAAAATAATAAGCCCTTAAGACTACTAATCACAGCTCCCTTGGAGTTTGAGACGGAAGCTATTTATCTTTCTTTTTTTCTCTCCTCAAGTGAATTCATTTCATAAGCTCAAAATCTCTCTTCACTTTAGAGAAATTTCCTCCAGGGCTAACAACATGCATTTAGAAAAGTAGAAAGCACTGTCGTTTTAGACAGGATGATGAAGGCAGACTGGTGAAGAATAAAGAACAATTTCCTATCTGCACCAGTTTAGAAGTAGCAAGGTCACACCAAGAATTACAAAACAAAATAAAATAAAATGATGGATTATAATTACAGAAAATACTATTTTGTTCATTTCAAGTTAAAGAACAAGAACCACTCAATTAATTCAAAAAAAAGAAGTCAGAAATCCACTTTTGAATTTAAAAAAAAAGCCACCTCTCTGTCAATTCTGTGTAAAACTCAGAGAAGTCCTCCCCAAGTCGATCTGATGGCTGGCCAGTCACAATCTTGTAACCACACAGGCTGTTTGTAGCATTCGGAGCCTTTAAAACAACAAAGATCAAAATACGCATCACAGAGCTGATACATGCAAGAGTATGCTGGAAAATGTAAAATCATGAAACTACAACCTTATGAGCTAAATGGTGAAACGCATATAACAAACACTCAACGTAAGTAAAGTTCATCTCTTCTCCACTCTTCCTCCGCGGCATGTATTTCTGAGTCGGAAAAAAAAAAAGAAGAAAACATTACTATATGAGACCACAGTCTACATCAACACGTAAGTTTTTGTTATATGCAGAATGTTTAGAAAGGTTTTCTCGATGAAATACGATAAAAGATCCTTCTCATGGACATAAAACTGAAAATCTGAGAGAACAAACACACTAGCATTACTGTGTCATTAGAAGTGCATTTGATATAATAATTTCCTTTTTCTTTTGTAATCTGTCTTGGACAAACAACTAAAGTAATCATGAAAAAAGAAAAGGTTACCTTCAGAAGCTGAACGACAGAAGGGAGAATCTGGCGTGAATCCTGTGGCAATGTAAAAGGTGAAATTTCTGCAAGTGCTTTGAGCAAATCAAGCTTTCGTTCATCGGGCAACTAGCATAGAGAAACATTATTAGAATGGACAAGTTCTTGTCCAAAGGCATATGCAAGAACGACCAAAAAAGGTAAAAAGAATAAAGATATCTAAAGATAATGAAGAAGCAGATGGTAGCAAACTACCTTGTCAAAAACAGGTACGATGTGTTTGTTCAAATAATTGAGGAACCTGCTGCTCGATGCACCCCTCTGTGTTCATAAATTAATGGGGACAAGTTGTAAGGTGAGGAAAAGATGCAAAATACACAAAATCCCAGTAATAAGAAATACAGTCCATACCAGGAAAAATGGAAGTGCCATATACAGGCACGATATCAATCTGTCAATATGGTCTGTATCCGAAACCTGTGTTTTGATACCAATTCAAGTCACTTTAAAGGGATTTTTATAACATCAGGGAGAAAAAGAAATATTCGCAAATACTGTGTATTTTGAAGTAAAATGACAGCATGCATTGCTAAAAACCATGAAGAATCAAATCCATCACTTACAACTGATTTCTGAAAAAACCATTACAGTTTACAACACCCAGCATATGAAAATATAAGTAGATCACATGTTCAAGCATGCACAAATAAACATTGTACACAACTCATTAGCTGATTAATTAATGGTGGAAAGAGGAAAACACCATAAAACAGCAACCACAAAAGAAGTATGACTAAAACATGAATGAAAATGAAGTTGGAACAAAATACAGTTTTGATTTTGAGAGAAACCTCTGAAATCTGAATCTGTTATAAGAAATATAAAAGATCGTCTCGTCAAACAGCCCTGCTAGGCTATTTGCACTAATTAAAAGTCCTAAACTTATCCTTTTAGAAAAAGAAATCACTAATTCAAAAGTCACAAGTTAATCAAATGACAGCTCGAGAATTCAAATATCATCGGGATTTCTGATTAAAAGAAATTAATAAGGAAAGCAAGAATATTCTTCCAAAGCTCATGTATCACTTATACTCTCAAGCTTTTGGAGATGGTATTCTTTCCAGCATGTTTAAAGTCTTCTGTTAAGCAGTATAGAATTACTTCTGCAAGCAATTAATTATACTATTCTTGAAAATTTTAGATAAGTTACCAATGTAAGGGCTACATCTTCCAGCTTAAAATAGAAAACTATGCGGACCGAACACATCTTAAAATTTCTGGTAGAATTAATCTTATTCAGGGCAATAATAAAGCTTCCAAAGCATATTTCATCAGATTTCCTAACCCAATTATTCTTTAATTTTGACACAAGGAGCATGACCAGAGGCATGAGTGCATGTTACACCATGCTGTTAGAAGTTACATGGTGCATATAATAGAAGCAAGTTATCTATATATCCACACATACAGGAAACAAGAAAAACAAACAGCCTCCGAATTTGGATTATACCACAAGGCATTATTTACTTGTATCTAATCCCCAATATTCTATGAGTTGGTAGAACGAATCTACTCTGGAAGGAAACACACAAGTTTCTATTGTTGTTTAAGAGCAGATTTTGCAGTTATTACATAGGAAGTTGGTGTTTCATATTTCACAATGAAGTACTTAAATTAAGATCACAGTTCCAAAAATCACTTACATGAGTCACATCAAATGCTGAATCTAAATCAGCCTGTCCTTCAATTATTTCAACTAGTTCTTTCATGCGTTCTGAAGGCGCTTTGTGTCCAAATATGCCCAAAGTTTTTAAGAAGTCCATAAACATTCTGAACTCTGCTCCGGTTACATCTTCTGAGCTCTAAAAGGAAAAAATCAAACTAGTCATGCATACTGTAATGGAACAGCAGAATTTAAAGTTTCATAGAAATAACTGTAAAGTTATAAATACCTTTTTAATCAAATCAGTTATATGACGCTCCATTTCCTCCTGAGGTCTCAGGAGTTCAGCTTTAAGTGGGAAAACCTGAGAATGGAGTTATTAGTCCTCAATTGCTGGCAAAAGCAAAGCAAAATAACATCATCTCTTACATAGCTTTGGGTAATCTTCTAACCTTATCTCTTACAAAGCTCAGCACTTTCTCACGAATAAGCTCATCCGTGCTTGGTTCTTCAACAGTCCCAATATGCTTGAATAAGGCAGACAGAGATGCTGCATAGCAAGAAGATATACAATTTGAGAAAAAACCAAAAGGGTAAAAGAGAATCCACAAAAAAGATGTCTGTCACATGGATAATTAGGAATAGTCAAGCATGTTTTCATTTTCTTTTCTTTTTTTCTCTCCTAGATGAAGGGCAGAAATCTATTAATTCATCCACCTAGAGTACAAACCGTCGAAACCAAGATAAACTACCAATTAAGTTCATTAACTATATTTCATATGAAATATGTGCAAACTAGTAACTGACAAAATTTAAAAACTCATCCTATTAGCAAAAATGCTTCCCAGTATTCCACAGTGTTGTCAACCCTAAACACAAACAAAGAAATCCTTTTAAGAATTCAGGTTGATTCTTCTTCCTAAATGTTCTTCTGCTTCACCCATATCTAATTTCATTTTAATATGCACCAAACATAGAATTGCAGCTTGAGATGCACTTATTATTAACAAGATGTAGTTGACCTTTTCTTCAGTTTGTATTTATCAATTCCCCAAAGTTGGGAAGAAGTCCACAATTCTAAATGGATTTGTCTATATGAAAGAAATGTTATTCTCTTTGAAACAATTATAATTTTCAAGAATCCATGGTGACATGATACAAACAAGCTCGTTTACAAATGTGCTGTTTAATAGCAATAGCAATACCAATTGCAGCTTTTTGAAAACATGATTCACCATTGACCAGGTCCAATAAGGATAACATTTGCCTAAATCAAAACCATGACATTTCCACCTTCGGGCATCAAAAATAGAAGTCTGAAGCACAATATCTATCAACTGCTAAATTTTACAAATTCTTATAACTTAAAGGTGCTACAGCAAAGCATGCTACATTTGTTTTGGTTGAAAATCAAAAGCAACCGATGTCACTAAGGGGGGGAAAACAGCAGAATTCTTGTACAAGCATATTCTAATTTTCCCAAACTTCTGACCTTGTAAGTTGGAACTATACAAGATATGTATCCTAGAGTCCAAAAGATAGTTATTGTATACTTATTTGCACATTATATGATATGCATCCAGATTATTTAACCTATCTTAAAGATTTACCTTTCACATCCTGCCTCAACAGGGACATAAGGGCTTTATGCACAGCATCCCGCTCCACAATTTCCTCTAAAACCACCAAGAGAAGTCAACAAAAAATACATACTACAACAAAAGTCCCCTCTCAAAATTTCTTTTTTTAAAAAAAAAAAAAAAGTCTGATTACCAGCTGC
>Ga0307515_10009896_pt1 | contig 18361 bp, 20 predicted proteins | sample 17_EM_MG_FD_194513 | JGI IMG/M metagenome (GOLD analysis project Ga0307515, IMG submission 194513) | Populus trichocarpa ectomycorrhiza microbial communities from riparian zone in the Pacific Northwest, United States - 17_EM | ecosystem: Host-associated > Plants > Roots > Unclassified | place...
CTTTAGCCTTTAGCCTTTAGCCTTTAGCCTTTAGCCTTTAGCCTTTAGCCTTTAGCCTTTAGCCTTTAGCCTTTAGCCTTTAGCCTTTAGCCTTTAGCCGTTCTTTATCAAAATACTTTCAATAATTAGTGTGGCATCTTCGCAGCTATCGGTGGCTGTTTCCATCGCCATAAATACATCTGTGTATTTTATAAGTTGTATGGCGTCGGTTTCGTTGGCCAGTAAATCGGCAAATGCTTCATTGTAAACGGTATCGGCCTGGTATTCCAGTTGTTCAATGCTGTTACAAATTTCGAAAATATGCGCCGAATTACCCAGGTTATTCATAGCCTTAACTGCACTTTCAAGCGCCTGGGTAGTTTGCAGGATAAGATCAGCAAGGTTGATAATAGGAGGGGTTATTTTAGGCACATCGTACAGGTTTATCCTGCGCGATGCCATAGCTATGCTATCTGCCACATCATCAATAGCCGCCGCAAGTTCGCACATATCTTTACGCTGAAAAGGAGATATAAGTGTACGCCCCGATTCGGTAAATACCTGGTGTGTAATTTCGTAACTTTTTGTTTTTAGCTTATCAATGTGTGTAAACTGAAATTTTTGCTCGTAGGTATCAGTGGAGTTCACCGCGGTATTAAGCAGGGTTGCCATTTGAGTGGCATTGTCAACCGCCCGGTTAAATAAATCATAAAAAACCTGGTTTGAGTTGGGGAATATCGACATCTATTGAAATTTTTTATGATACTTTTTAAGTAAAAATCAATTTAACAGTGTGTATACTAACTGTTTAGTATATGTTGGCTGTTTTTATTTTCGTGGCTAAATGTAACCATTAATTTGCAGCAATAGGTCACGGAATTGTTAATCCAATGTTAATTAAATGTTATCAAATTATTGGTGCTGTAGTTTGCCGTTAAATAAATTTCACCGGTAAAAAATGCTATGTAACATTTACTGTTTTTTAAAACAATAACACCATAATACATATTACATTAATATTAAGTAAACCGTTATGAAACCCGCTGATAAACATTATAAATTCATAAACAGTAAAACTGGTTATGCAATTTATTACCACTCCCTAAGCAGCGACCTCAACGCCACAGAGATCAAAAATCAACTGCAGGATATTAAAGCCCGTGTGGCTATACAAAATGGTATTTACCTGGAAACTGTATATTGGGAAGAGATAAAGGAAAATGCCGAAATACAGTAGTAGAGTCAAGAAGCAAGAATCAAAAAAAAATTGGCACGTAGATTATCCGATTTCAATAAAACATTGGCACACGAAGAAAATATTTAGGTTTGAGCATTTTGCGCTTATCTTGATTCTTGGCTCTTGACTCTTATTTTATTTGTTTTGTGCGGTTAATTGAGGTATATTTAATCACCAATTTAAATCACCTCTTTTTAAACACTTCCCGCATGAAAAAGATAGTACCTGCACTTTTTTGCGCCTTATGTTTTTGTACATCTGCGTTTTCACAAAACGCAAAAGCACCGCTTTCGTTAGACGGAATAGTATCACGCCTTCAAACCTTATCGACAACAAAAGCTACCGAAAAAGTTTACCTGCACTTTGACAGAACGACATACAGTGCCGGTGATACCGCCTTTTTTAAGGCCTATCTTACATTTGGCGAGCAACATCAGCTATCAAAACTAAGTGGCGTATTGCACGCCGACCTGGTGAACCCCAACGACTCTTTGGTGAAGTATATAACGTTACAGGTTAACAATGGGCTGGCCTGGGGCGAATTTGCTTTGCCAAACAGCCTGCCAAAAGGCCTTTATCATATAAAGGCTTATACCAAATGGATGATGAATAGCGCCGACCCTAACGTTTTTGACCAGCCAATTATAATTAATAGCCCGGTATTGCCAACGCGTACACTATCAACTCAGCAAACTAAAATTGCCAATAAATACGATATTCAGTTTTTTCCGGAGGGTGGGACCTTTGTAAATGATATTCCGGCTAAACTGGCTTTTAAGGCTATTGATCATAACGGCATGGGGGCCAGTGTTAAAGGCGTGGTTGTAGATAACCTGAATGCCGAAATAACGAAATTTGAAACCAGGCACCTGGGGATGGGTATTATTAACATAACCCCTGTTGAAGGCAGAACCTATAAAGCCAAACTTACCTATGGCGATGGTACCAACGCCACAGTTGATTTGCCAAAGGCCGACGAAAAGGGTATGGCACTGCTTGTTAATAATACCAACCCCGATAAGCTATTAATTGAAATTAATGCCAACCGGGCCTATTACCTGGCCAATAAGAACAAAGAAATTGGCATCGCCATTTATTCAGGCGGCGGGGCTGTACGATCGGTAAAAACAACTTTAGATGGCCAGGTGCTTGATCTTAACCTGGGTAAAAAAGACTTTCAGACGGGTATCGTACGGGTGACACTATTTTCGCAAACCGGCGAACCGATGAACGAGCGGCTTTCATTTATTCAGAACGATGATCTTATGAATTTGCAAACGGCGGTAAATAAATCATCATACACAACCCGGGAAAAGGTACATCTTACGCTGAATGCCAAAAAGGACGATAAACCGGTTGTTGGTTATTTTTCTGCATCAGTGGTTGATGCCACAAAAATACCCATAGATGAAAGCGCAGAAACCACTATTTTAACCAACCTGCTGCTCACATCTGATTTGAAAGGTTTTGTTGAGCAGCCCAATTATTATTTTAACCGCGTTACCAATGATACCCGCGCCGATTTGGATGTGCTGATGCTTACCCAGGGGTACCGCAGGTTTGAGTGGAAACAATTGCTTGGCGGCGATGAGACTACGGCATCGACATTTCCTGTTGAAAGAGGACTGGATATATCAGGCACTGTTAAAGCTAACAACGGCACGCCGGTTGCCAGTGGGAACGTAACGTTGCTTGCAAAAAATGGAGGCAGTATGTTAACGCAGGTTACCGATGCCAATGGCAGGTTCAGCTTCCCCAACCTGGCCTACACAGATAATACTCCTTTTGTAATCCAGGCAAAAACCGCCGAGGGAAAAAACAATACGCAGATCATTATGGATCAGCCTAAGGAGTTGGTTCTGATGGCTGAAAAAAACAAATTAATGGGTGGCAGCGATATTGAAAAAAATGATGACAAACCTGGCCCGGCATCTGTTTATATGGCCGATGCAAGCGGAAAACTATTAAAGGAAGTGATTGTAAAAGATAAATACTTAGAGTCGCACACCAATACTATTACCGATTTTGCCGATCAATCCGGATTGGGGCGTAGCCTGGAGGGGCGCCTGCCCGGAGTTTCATTAACCAACGGCGTGCCTTATTTGCGCGAAAGGGTAGGGATTTCAGAAGCAGGCCCCATGCTGGTAATTATAGATGGAATGCAAGGCGGATCCATTACCGATTTAAATGTGTCTGATGTAGAGAGCGTTAAAATGTTAAAAAATGTCGACGCCGCACTTTACGGTTTCCAGGGATCAAACGGGGTTTTAATAATAACAACAAAAAAGAGTAAAAGCCAGGTTGTAAATAAAAAACTATCGCCCGGGCTTATTACTTACGCTCCCAAAGGTTTTTACAAAGCCCGCACGTTTTACTCGCCTGCTTACGGCGGGTCGGTTAAGCAGGCCAATAAATCAGATGATCGTGTCACCATTTATTGGAACCCCGACGTTGTTACCGATAAAGATGGGAGCGCCTCATTTGATTTTTACAATGCCGATGGCAAAGGCAACTATCGTGTAATTATTGAAGGCGTAGATGATAACGGCAATGTAGGTCGCAGCGTTTATACTTATAAAGTTGAATAAATAAAAAACCCTTGCCTTGCGGCAAGGGTCAAAAAAACCACAACAATTGTTTAACCTTCTGGCTATGTAAACCTTAAGGTCAATTCCTAACTGCAATGTGGTTATTCTTTGGGTATAACAATGCTGATTATCAATTGTTTTAAAGAATGCAGAAAGTACGGATGATTGGTATAAAACCAGCCAATAAATGCATAATGGCCGGAATCGCTTACAATGTTAAGAAGCTGATTAAATATCGGCTTCGGCGTGCCGTATACGCATACTAAACCCGTTTAGTACACCTTTTTGGTTATACTTAAATCACGATATCCCGGTAGGGAAAGATAACCCTCATCATCATTGGAAAATTCATCGGCCCCACCGTGCATCGTAATAAAATTCAGATAATTTGAATCAATAAGGAAATCAACCTTCATTAAAGGCTTCCTGAGAGAATCACCATCTGGTTTGCCGGATTTGTCTGTATTAGGGGTAGTTTTCAATCTATCGGCGCTCAAACCTCAACCGTGCGGGCTTTCGCCGCAAATATTTTTGCTCAGCCGTAACTACAGCCCGCCCACGTGCGTCTATCCGGTATAGTTAATACTTTTAATCATGACAACGCCCCGTTTATTTTCCCGCATATGTTTTTCGGTAATGTTTATTGCCCTTACAAGTGGTTTTGCTGTTAATGCCCAAACCGCTGTTTTTAAGCCAAAGGATGCAGCCCTGTTTAAAACCATAGCGCACATGGATAGTGTAATGTTTAACGCCTTTAATAACCGCCAGCTGGATGTGATGAAGGGTTTATTTACTGCCGATGTGGAGTTTTATAATGATGGTAAAGGGGTTACCGGTTATGATGCCACCATCGCCGGCTTTAAAGGCATTTTTGAAAACAAACAAGCTGCCGACCTGCGTCGCGATCTGCTGCCCGAGAGCCTGGAGGTTTACCCTATGCCGGGTTTCGGCGCTATTGAAATGGGAACCCACCGTTTTACGCATACCGAAAACGGTAAGCCGGTAATTGGCGTTATGAAATTTGTACACATTTGGCAGTTAAAAGATGGCCAATGGAAAGTGAGCCGCGTGGTAAGCGTTGGGCATTGATAAAAAACTGCCAGTATTTGAAACAAATAGCTGCCGTTGTCTCTACCGGTGTACGCTACCAGGGGCGGGGAATTCCGGGCCCATCGTAAGGATGTTCAAGCGCGTTGATGATGCGCATGAGGCGATGCCTGGCACCGCTATGTTTAACTTCGGTTCGCATGGTTTCCAGGTTGCGGGCCACGGCTTCTTTAACGTCGTGTTGGGTGGTTGCCCGGTCAATTCTTAAACTTTGGGGTAAATCTGCGGTTTCAAAATAAGCTGTCAACTCCTGCTCTGTCATGCCGCAAAGGTAAAAAAGCAATCCGGTAATCGGTTAGACGTTTTTCACTTTCGCCTTTTACCTTTCGCCTTTCACCTGTTATTTTCTTACATCAATGTTACTTTTCGGTCGCCAACAATCCACTCAAATTTTAATACTTTTGGTCAGACGGAAAAGCAGACTTTCGGACTTGCCGACTCTCTTAACTTCCGGACTATATAAATGAAAGACCTCGCATACCTCAATAAGTTTTTTTACAAATACCGCTGGCGGCTAATCCCCGGCGTGTTGTTTGTAATTATATCTAACATTTTTGGTGTACTGCCGGCCCAGGTTATCCGCGTAGCGTTTGACTTGGTTACCGAAAATATTGGCGCCTACCACCTTTTTGCCGGCTTTAACCGCCAGGGGATGATATATGATATTTTTGGCAGCAGCCTGATGCTGTTCGGGGTACTGGTACTGGTGCTGGCCTTGTTAAGGGGCTTGTTCCTTTTTTTTATGCGCCAAACCATCATCCTGATGTCCAGGCATATCGAGTATGATTTAAAGAACGAAATTTATAGTCACTATCAGCGCCTGTCGCTGGCTTTCTACCGCCGCCACAACACCGGCGACCTGATGAACCGCGTTACCGAAGATGTGAGTCGGGTGCGTATGTACCTTGGGCCGGGCATTATGTATACCATCAACACTGTGGTGCTGTTTGTAATGGTAATATACGCTATGCTTACTGTAAATGTGCGGCTGGCAGTATGGTCGGTATTGCCGCTGCCTGTATTAGCAGGGATCATTTACTATGTGAATAACGTAATTAACTACCGGAGCGAACAGATCCAGGAACGGCTGTCGGGTTTATCAAGTTTTGTGCAGGAGAATTTTTCGGGTATCAGGGTAATCAAATCCTACGTTAGGGAAGCCTTTGTACGGGAAAAGTTTGCCGCCGAAAGTGAAAATTATAAAATGCACTCAATGGCCCTTGCCAAAGTGCAGGCGATGTTTTACCCTATTATGCTGTTGCTGGTTGGCCTGAGTAACGTAATTACCATGTATGTGGGTGGGGTAGAGGTAATGAAAGGCAATATTACATCGGGCAATATCGCGGAGTTTATTGTATACCTGAATATGCTCAATTTTCCGGTGATTGCCCTGGGTTGGGTAACTTCGCTGGTGCAGCGGGCGGCCGCGTCGCAAAAGCGGATCAATGAATTTTTGCATCAGCAGCCCGAGATCATTTCATCAAAAGCCCCGGTACACACCATTAAAGGCGCACTTGAATTTGATAATGTATCGTTTACTTATCCTGATACCGGCATACAGGCTTTAAAAAATGTGTCGTTCAAAGTTGATCCGGGGCAAATGATTGCTATTATTGGGCGCACAGGCTCGGGCAAATCAACCATTGCCAACCTGGTTATGCGCATGTACGATACTACCGGCGGCGAAGTTTTGGCAGACGACATACCCCTGCAACAGCTTAACCTGGAGGGCTATCGGTCGCAAATTGGCTTTGTGCCGCAGGAGGTTTTCCTGTTTAGCGATACTATTGCCAATAATATAGCCTTTAGTGCCGATGTGCTTGATTTGCCGGTGGTAGAACAAGCCGCCCGCGATGCCGCTGTTTATAATAACATTATCGAGTTGGAGCAGGGCTTTTCCACTTTAATTGGCGAACGTGGCGTAACCCTATCGGGTGGGCAAAAACAGCGCGTGTCTATCGCCAGGGCCATATTTAAACACCCGCAGATATTGATATTTGACGATTGTCTTTCGGCTGTTGATACCCGTACCGAAGAGGAAATATTAAATAACCTTGGCCGTGTGATGCAGGGTAAAACCAGCATCATTATAGCGCACCGTATATCAACCATAAAAAATGCCGATAAGATACTGGTGATGGATAATGGCGAAATTGTGGAACATGGCAGCCATGAATACCTGATGCAGCTTAAAGGAACCTATTTTGAACTGTATGAAAAGCAGTTGTTAGAAGAAGAACAGAACGCCTAACTCCTCCGATCGACTAATATCCGGGTTTCGCAGCGATAATAAATTTAACTTGCGCACAAAAAAAACGCCGTTTTGTTTTAAAAGTTGCAATAAAAATGAATAAAATACTTGCACTTTGAATTTTTATTTATATTTATGCCAACCAAAACTAATTTCAGGGATATTTATGGGAGATTTTGACAATAGAGAACGTGAAGAGGTATTTTCTAAAAAGGTGAGAGCCGGGAAGAGAACGTATTTTTTTGATGTAAAAGCAACCCGCTCAAACGATTACTACGTTACGATAACAGAGAGCAAAAAGCGTTTGGAGGATGGTGTGTTTATTAAGCACAAGATTTTTTTATACAAAGAGGATTTTGAAAAATTTGCCGAAGGTTTGAAAGACACAGTTGATTACATCAGGGCTAACCAGGATGTAGTTGAAAAACGTTATGAATACGGCGAAAATCCGGAAGTTGCCAAAGCATCGGCAGATGAGGATTTTTCATTTGAGATTTAACAGCGTAATACCAGGCTACAATGATATAATTAAACCCTGCCCATAAGGCAGGGTTTTTATTTTAATAACACATCGTTACATTCCTGCAGACATGTCTTTTGCCATAGTTGCGGCAAATACTACAAAGCATACTATTGCTAATATGTAAACGCAAATGAAAACTATGGTTACAATTCCCCATAGCTTAAAAAAAGATTTTAGCTTACCCAGGCCGGCTGTTATGTGGGCTGTATCCTTAAAGTTTACACCTGCCTTTATTTTTACCGCAAACTGGTAAATATAAAGCGCGAAGAAAAAGTAAAGCAGATCAATTAGCAGGTAAAAAATAGTAACGCCGCCGCCAAAACCTGCCATTATTTTCAGGCCTGGATTGTAGGGCATCGTTTCGGCTATTTTTGAAAAAATAGTACCTATCGATAAGGCTAACAAAGCAAATAAGCCGCAAAAAATAAAGCCCAGGATACCTAAAAAGGTGGCCCACTTACCTGCCGACAGTAAATAGCTTTGTGCTTCGGCGGTTAAAATGATTTCGGTTGAACCTGGAGGGGTGATGTAGGTTTCGTCAGTTTCCATTATTAGTGTTTAAGTTTAAGTGTTTATATGGTACTAAAGATATATAAATAATTAAGCAAACAATAATTTGGAATGTATGGAAACTACAGCAAAGTACCCTTCATAAACAATAACGCTATTGAAAAATAAATGATAAGCCCGGTAACATCAACAAGGGTGGCTACAAACGGGGCTGAAGATGTAGCCGGGTCGGCCCCTAATTTTTTCAGGATGAGTGGCAGCATTGATCCTGCTAATGATCCCCATAAAACCACACCTACCAAAGCGCAGCCTACTGTTAACCCAACCAGCATCCAATACGGGCCGTAAAGGTGCGGCCAAACCATAGCAAAGGCAAAAATACGGAAGAAACCAATGATGCCTAAAGTAGCTCCCAGCATAAGGCCCGAGAGCAGCTCGCGGCGCATTACACGCCACCAGTCTGTTACAGTTACCTCGCCAAGGGCCATTGCCTGTATAATTAAGGTAGAGGCCTGCGAGCCGCCATTACCACCGCTTGATATAATGAGCGGGATAAACAATGCCAGCACTACAGCTTTTTCTATCGACTTTTCAAAAAAGCCCATGGCGGTAGCGGTTAACATTTCGCCTAAAAATAAAATAATGAGCCAGCCTACGCGTTTTTTTACCAGCTTAAAAAGGTTAATATCCAGGTAAGGCTCGTCCAGGGCTTCTGTACCACCAATTTTTTGAATGTCTTCGGTATATTCTTCATTGGCTATCCAAAGGATATCGTCAACGGTAACAATCCCTAATAAAATATTTTCTTTATCAACTACCGGGAGGGCGGTGCGGTTATTCATTCTAAAAACGTTGATAGCTTCTTCCTGCGGGTCGCTGGCGCTCAGGGCTATCAGGCGGCCATCCATCAGGTCAGATACCTTGGTTTCGGGTTTTACCAACAGTATTTCGCGAATCCGGATATCGTCAAGCAGGATGCCATTTTCGTCAATTACATAAATTACATCAATGGTTTCGGAGTTTTTACCGTACCGGCGGATGTGCGAGAGTACCCTTGTTACATCCCAGTTTTTTTTAACGGCAATGTAATCAGGTGTCATCAAACGGCCAACGCTATCTTCTTCATAACCTAAAAGCGACAATGCCTCTTTCCTGTTTTCTGGTGATAAATGCAGGATCAGTTTTTTAACCGCGTCGCCATGCAATTCGGCAAAAAGGGCAGTACGGTCATCCGGGGGTAGTTCGTTAACCAATTCGGCAACTCTTGGGCCCGATAGTTTTTTAATAATGCGCTCCTGCGTAGGGAAATCCAGGATACGGAATACGTTAACTGCGCGGTTAAGTGAAAGTATCTCGATAAATAAAGGGCCGTGTTCAGGAAGTTCATCAATCAGTTCTTCAACATCCGATATATTGAGGTTATTCAAATATTCCTGTAATTGGGTATTGTTGTCCTGCTCCAGTAACAATTCTATTTGCTCAACCATCTCTTCCATATAAATGCCCTCGTTTTTTACATCGTATTATTAATGTGATCCTGTTTTTTTAACGACGGCAAAAGTCGTTTATTTTTTCAAATAATCCGGCAAAAAATTCTGTTATCTTTGCGGTTTTTAAAGTGAGTGGTTGATTGAGTGAATGGCTGATTAGGTTAGTTAAAACCTGTCCGCTCATTCCTGTTTTTTAACTTAATCAACCATTCACTCAATCAACTTAATCAACTTAAAAATGGGTTTACAATGTGGGATAGTAGGTTTGCCAAATGTGGGTAAATCAACACTTTTTAATTGCTTATCAAATGCCAAGGCGCAGGCGGCTAACTTTCCGTTTTGCACCATCGAGCCAAACGTGGGCGTAATTACTGTGCCGGATGAGCGCTTAACAAAGCTTACTGAAATAGTTCAGCCCAAAAACATAGTGCCAAACGTTATCGAGATTGTAGATATTGCCGGCCTGGTAAAAGGCGCCAGCAAGGGCGAGGGGCTTGGTAACCAGTTTTTGGCCAACATTCGCGCTACCAACGCTATCATCCACGTATTGCGTTGCTTTGATAATGATAACGTGATTCATGTTGACGGATCGGTTGACCCAATCCGCGATAAAGAGATCATCGATACCGAATTGCAGCTGAAGGATTTAGACTCAATTGAGAAAAAGATTCAGAAAGTTGAAAAAATGGCCAAAACCGGTGGCGACAAAGAGGCTAAAAAAACCTTTGATGTTTTAACCGTTTATAAAAACCATTTACTACAAGGTAAATCGGCCCGTACTGCACCGGTTGCCGAAGAAGACAAAGAATATATTGCCGACATCTGGCTGCTTACCGCTAAACCGGTAATGTATGTTTGTAATGTTGACGAAGGATCTGTAAGTACAGGTAATGCTTACGTTGAACAGGTGAAAGCCGCCGTAGCTGAAGAGAAAGCCGAAGTGCTGATCATATCAGCCCAGATTGAAGCCGAAATTGCCGAATTGGAATCATACGAAGAGCGCCAGATGTTTTTAAACGATTTGGGCCTGACAGAATCAGGCGTTAATAAACTGATAAAAGCTGCTTACCGTTTGTTAAACCTGGCCACCTATTTTACAGCTGGTGTACAGGAAGTACGCGCCTGGACAATTACCCAGGGCTTTACAGCACCGCAGGCAGCCGGCGTTATCCATACCGATTTTGAAAAAGGCTTTATCCGCGCCGAGGTTATTAAATACGACGATTTTGTGAAATTTAACGGTGTTGAAACTACCATAAAAGATAACGGTAAATTGGGCGTTGAGGGTAAAACTTACATTGTGCAGGATGGCGATATTATGCACTTTAGGTTCAATGTTTAACTGAACCGGTAGATATTAAACAGCGTAGAGCAGGAAATTAAAGGCGTTATCAAAGTAATTAATACGCCGTTCCGCCCGGCCTGCAACAAAAAAGGGAGTGCTTTTCGATGCATTCCCTTTTTTATGTGCTGAATTTACGCATTTAATATGGTTGAATACGTCATAGCAACGCTATTAAAACCTCCTGCCTATAATGATTTTGATAATCGCTTTATCTGTATTTGAAGTAAATCCATAGCCTATGCCGCCGTTAACTTCCCATTTGGGGTCGAAGTTAAGGTCGGTTGCTACAAATAGTTGGTGGTCCTGTTGTTTAAATGCATCATAATGAAAAAATGGCCCGGTACTTCCGTAATATTCTAATCCAAGGGCAACTACTTTAGTTACATCGTAACTACCTTTTACATTGGGCGAGAAAGTAAAGCCGCGGTTAACATCGGGGCCGGCGAAGCTTTTTTCTAATGTTGGATTGACAGAAATATATAATTTGTTCCATTTTTTATCCACAATAGGCCTTATTTCCAGCGTGCTTGTATTGGCAGAGAATGCACTTTTTTGAAAACCAAATTCGGTGGAGATACTTACGCCCACAGGCCAGTTCCAGCTTTGCGGGGCTGCTACCCTTGGCCGGATGTGCGAGCCCACATAGGCAGTCCGCCCGCCATCACCTATCGAATTGAAAAAATAAAAGCCTGTTTCAAACCAGGGAGTCCAGCCATGGGTTATCTCGATAGTTTCATGTACAACATGGTTGGTAGGTAATTCGCCATTAACAGCTGCATTACTTCCACTAATGGTATAATTACTATGGAGTTCTACCATGGTATTGCCTTTTTCTACCGTTTCTGAACCATATACCTGGATCTCGTAATTATCCTGCGCTTTAAGTTGCAGGGTAATAAAGGCAAAGGCCAGCAAGCATAAATATTTCATTGAGTTAGTACTTTTATAGCGTATGCAAGCTGCATACACTATAAAACTATGGCTACAATCTGAAGCAAAACTGTAGTTAACGGCTAAATGTTAATTGTATCACTAAGGTGACAAAATAGGCTCTAAAACGTAATTACAAAAGCGTGTAAACCTGTTTGGTGATGATAATGGATGGTGTAGCCATAATGCTGGCAAATGTTTTTTACCAGCGTTAATCCCAGGCCGGTGCCCTGCGATTCTTTACCTTTTTGAAAGCGCTCAAAAATCAGGTCGGTGTTTAGCTGATTGACGCCCCCGCTGTTTTTTATGGATAACGAATGCGCTGTTAATTGGATAATAACTACGCCGCCGATAATGTTGTGCCTGATGGCATTGCTGAACAGGTTGTTTAACAAAATATCAACCAGGTATTTACTGGCCAATATCTGTTTAGGTTGAAGTTGATGCTGAAACGAAAGGTTTTTACTTTGCATCAATTCCTGGAATTGCTGCATCTTTTCGGCCAGCATAATGTCAAGCTCAATGGGTTCTTCCTCGGTTATGAGTTTGTTTTCTAACTTGGCAAGTAACAATAAAGAGTGGTTAAGCCTGCTTGATTTATTAATGGAACTATAAATATCTGTTATCTGAGCCAATTGATCTGCACCTAAAGTCTCGTCCTGTATCAGTGTATCCAGTTTGGTTGTTACTACTGCCAGCGGTGTCATCATTTCATGCGATGCATTCTCTGTAAACTGTTTCAGTTTCAGGTAATCGTGTGTTACCCTTAATGACATTTCCCTGATGGCTTCGTTTAGCTCAGTAAATTCGTCTACCTCGCTTGGTTTTCCGGTAAATTGGTCAACATCGGCAATATTGAATTGCTTTATTTCCGTTAGTGTTAACCGGAACGGTTTCCAGAGACCGTTAAGCAGGTATTTATTGGTAATAAACAGCACAAACAACAAGCCGGCCAGTAGGGTGAGGGTAATAATGGTAATAACCTCGATAAGATATTTTTGCCCGGCCCGGGAAATGGCGATAACTACTTTGTAATTGTTGTTTTTTACTTTAACCAGGTCTTCTACCGCGCGGCCGGCTTCGGCCCGTTGTTCTTTGGGGTTAAAATAAGTGGTATCAAAAAAACGTTTTTGCAACTGCTGCAGGTTTGTTTTTACAAATACAGCATGGTCCCGGTCCAGGTCGTATAGCTGCGGGTTTTGGTCATTACTCCTGGCATATTCTTCGGCCTCGGTTAGCTGTTGCTGAAGGCCGCGATCTAGCTGTTGCTGCGCTATATAGTTAATGGCAAAATAATAAATAACCGCCCCAAATAGTAAAACAGTCAGGGTGATATATACGCTTGTCCGGGTGTAATGCTCAGATAGTTTCATGAGCTGATAAATTTGTAGCCAAGGCCGTATATAGATGTCAGGTAGTCTTTGCCGCCTGCATCCAACAGTTTCCTGCGCAGGTTCTTGATATGGGTGTAAATAAAATCGAAATTATCGTGCATATCCATCTCATCTCCCCAAAGGTGCTCGGCAATGGCATTTTTAGATATTACCTTACCCTTATTGGCAATAAAATAAAGAAGCATCTCATATTCCTTACGCGTAAGTATGATGGGCGTATCATTTACTTCAACAGTTCTGCCCGGTATATCAATAGATATTTCGTTAAATATCAGTTTGTTGCTGGTGTTTAATGCTTTGCGGCGGTACACGGCCATTAAACGCGCCTTTAACTCGGCAAGGTGAAATGGTTTGGTCAGGTAGTCGTCGGCACCAAGGTTTAGCCCCTTCAGCTTATCATCTAACGAGTTGCGGGCCGAAATGATCAGCACTGCTTCGTTCTTATGGTGGGTTCGTAAAAATTCAAGCACATCAAATCCCTGGCCGTCGGGCAAGCCTATGTCCAGTAGCACGCAATCGTAGTCATAGTCGGCCAATTTTTGTAGCGCTACAGTCAATCCACCACAGCTTTCGCATATATTGCCGTCAACATTCAGGTAGCTTGTGATGTTTTCACGTAAGCTGTGCTCGTCTTCTATTACCAGGATTTTCAATGCGGTTTTTTGATCAAAGATAAAATGCGAAATTGAAGATAAACTGAAGTACGCGTGCCTTTTGCGTGTCTTGACGTACTAACTACAGATTTGCTTCATATTGTTGTGGTAATTTACAAAAAAATATGCCTCAAAACGCCAGTATACCATTATCGCCCAAAAGGATAAACGCTCCTTTGTAACAATCCGGAAGGTGAGCGGGAGCAAATTGGTTTGATAAATGGAATTGTTTATCTTTTGGGCAAAACAGGCAGCTAAAATAAAATCAACATGGCAGTTATCGAACCAATTCGTGAAGATGTTACCCATCCAGGACATATTAAAAAATATTCGGCACCCCTTCGCCTTTGGCATTGGGTTAATACTATTGTCATCAGTGGTTCGCTGCTTACCGTATTAATCAATGCAACCATTACCGATAGAAGGCCGGTTACAGCCCTGGTTAAAGATGAGCTGAAGCACGCGGGTGCCGTAGTAACCGACGACCAGGCCGGCTCAGTTGCCCACGCGCTTGGCGATAGCGTATGGAGTGTTCATACCTATTTTGGATATGCATTGGCTGCCTTACTATTATTCAGATTGGTACTGGAGTTTTTTCAGTTAGCCGATCAAAAATTCATCGGTAGAATAAAAGGGGCATACCGGCAATTTCAAACTATTAAAAAGGAAAGAGAACTTGCAAAGCATGAACTTGCTGTAAAAAGTATTTACGCTGTGTTTTATTTGCTGCTTATTATTATGGCTGTAACCGGTTTATTCCTGGCGTTTGAAGATCTGTTGGCGCCATTCAAATCTATCAGGCACAGTGTTAAAGAGGTTCATGGCTTTTGCATGTACCTTATTATTGCTTTTATTGTTGTTCATATTGCAGGTGTTTTCCTGGCCGAGCGAAAAGATGATGGCAAAGGCATCGTTTCGGATATGATCAACGGCGGTAAATCATAGTAGGATAGTTTTAAGTTTTGAGTTCTGAGTCTTGAGTAGGAAGCCTGACGTCTGAATTGTGATTCTGGCTTAGAACTTAGAACTCAAGACTTCAGACCTATTTTCCGGTAATCAGCTTTGCCATCAGGAAAGCGGCCCCGGCGGCAAGGGCGCCAATTACTACTACTTTAAAAGCGCCGCTTAATGCCGGCTGGCCAGTCATTTTGCTTTTAAAATAGCCAAAGATGAAAAGGCATATCAAAGTAACCCCACAGGAATAATACAAAGCCTCCTGGGCACTGTCGATAATAATATATGGCGATAGGGGGATAATGCCGCCAATAATGTAGGATACACCAATGGTGATGGCGCTTTTAGTGGCGCGGTTTGCATTAGGTTCTTCAAGCCCAAGTTCATAACGCATCATAAAATCTACCCATTGCTTTTTGTCTTTAGCCAATTCATCGGCAATTTGCCTTTGCAATGGTTCCGACAGGCCGAACCCGGCAAACACTTCCATTACTTCGGCTTTTTCCTGCTCGGGTAGTTTCTCTACTTCCTCATACTCCCGTTTTAATTCCGATTGGTAATGATCTACTTCCGTGCGCCCTGCAAGGTAACCACCTAAACCCATGGCAATTGACCCGGCAACAATCTCGGCAATACCTGCGGTTACCACAAGGGTAGATGAACTGATGGCCCCGCTTAAACCAGCCGCCAGGGCAAATGGAACGGTTAAACCATCGGACATGCCGATAACAATGTCCCTGATGGTCTCCGAGCTGGTTACATGGTGTTCATGGTGCATTTGTTCTCTTTTTTATAGCGAATATACTATTGTTAAATAACAGTAGTAAGCATGAATGGTAAGTTAGAATTATTCTTGATTTAGAACCTAAAGCTTTCGACTAATCCTGTTGATGCTTGCGGTGGATGTGGCAAAATAAACCCTAATAGCTTGTCGTTTTTACTGTTACTGCGGAAACAACAAAGGACCGCTCTTTTTGGAACAGTCCTTTGTTTAAATATCAAATGATAATTTGTGCTCCCGACGAGATTCGAACTCATATCGATGGTACCGGAAACCATAATTCTATCCATTGAACTACGGGAGCAGAGCCGCAAATATATAAAAATGATAGTTAAAATAGTCGAAATTTGAAAGAAGATATGTGGGCTATTGCCAGGTTAGTTTCGCCGTTACAAATACAAAGACACCATTTGTTTCCAATAGCGTGGCCGGTGCGCGTAGTTATCCCAAATATATAACTGGTGTGCGATGCCTTTGCCAGCAAGCAATGCGCTAAAATCACGGTTGCTATGTACAAAAGGGTCTGTTTCGCCTACCGCCATAATGATCTCGACGTTGCGGATGGCATCTAAAATTGTGCCATCGTGCAGGTTGGCCATAAATTGCTGGGGCATATTAAAGTATATATCCTCATCGCGATAGCCATCAAACAGATCTTTAAAATCGTCTATTTGCAGGGTAAGATCAAAACGCCCGCTCATGCAAACTACTTTCTTAAAAATAGAAGGATGTTTCATTGCGATATTGATGGCATGGAACGATCCCATGCTACAACCGGCTACTTCAAAGTAATCGCCGCCATTTTGGGCTTGTATAAAGGGTAAAACCTCGGTAAGGATATACTGTTCGTACTGCAAATGGCGTGCTATGCGTGTGGCCGGATGCACCCAGTGGTTATAAAAGCTTTCGATGTCAATACTATCTACACAAAAAAGCTGGATTTCGCCATTTTCAATTTTGGTTTGCAGCGCCTCAACAATGCCCCAGTTTTCGTAGTCATAAAACCGCGCCATCCGGGTGGGGAAAAACAGCACTGCCCGGCCTGCATGCCCAAATACCAATAGCTCCATATTACGGTGTAAATTGGCGCTAAACCATTTGTGATAGGCTCTGTTCATTTGTGGTCCGGCGTTTTGCTGCGAAATTTCCAAAACAAATGTTAATCAAAATTAAATAAATGGTAATGCTTACCTGTTAATATTAGCTGTAATTACCTGTTTCCACAATTGGTAGCCAAGCGGGCTTAAATGCAGGCCGTCGCCAACAAAATATTCTTTTTTAGGGTAGCCTTTGGCATCAATCATCTCTTTGTAGATGTTAATAAATCGCCAGTTGTTTGTGTTTTTAACAATTTCGGTCTCGATAAGATTATTGGCATATTTAAATTTATCAATAATGTTCCACCGGCTAAGGCTTGGTTTTAATGAAACAAAATAGCAGGGCAAATCGCCATAACGGTGCTGCACTTTGGCAACCAGTTGCTGAAAAAAAATAAAAACTTCTTCGGGATGGCGGCCATCGCCAAGATCGTTATCACCGGCGTATATCACCAGCCGTTTGGGGTTGTAGCTTTCCATTACCCGCTCAAAAAACCAAACACATGCAGCCAGGGTGGAGCCGCCGAAACCCAGGTTAACGGGTTTTAATTCCTTAAAATCCTCCTTAAGCGCTGTCCACATTCTTATTGACGAACTGCCGTAAAAAATAGTTTCGGGCTCATATTCCTTATTCAAACTAACTTTTTCAAGTTGTTTAATATCTTCTTCGTACCAGTACATTAAACTATTTTAGGGTGTGCAATTAATTAATGCTTGTAAATTACTCAAATAATTTAATTACAGGTACAGCACTTGCTTCAAAATGAAAATTGCGGTGCTTAATAAAGCTCAAATTTGCGGGTATAAATCAGTTTATCGGCGTAATAGATATTCAATTGCCAGGTGCCTTTTATTACTTCAAAATCATTATCGAGTGCGTAGGTGCTCGCATCGGTTGCATTTACAGCTATAACAATGGGGTACCTTACACTTTTAAATGATTCTTTTTTCGCGGTGTCTACAATCTCGGTGGGGAAGATCCATTCAATATCTAACTTTGCAATATTGCCATGTTTTCCGGTTATTTTATATTCAACGCCAAATTGGGTTCCTTTTTTAGCCTCAATTCTGTTTGCCTTTTTACCGAATACCTGATTTGCAAAAATGGAATGATCGCCCGATGGCGAACCAGGCATCTCTTCTTTAAAAACTGTTGTTGATGTTGCCGGGCCAAAAGTTATTTCAGTAAATTTTACCCGCGGTGCAGCCTGTTGGGCATTAACCGTTAAGAAACCTAAAACCCAAATAAATGAAAGCGCAAATGTTGTGATTTTGATCATGATGTAAGGTGGTATATTAAGGCTAATATAATATTTTCATGTAGCGCGTATATTAACTAAACAAATTCATTAGTGTCCATTAAAAAATAAAAATTGTTCTTTGAAATCATTGATAGTCTATTAGTTAAGAGCTTATTTAGCGCGTGACGATTTGAATTGATTACGTTAGTCGGTCAACCGGCAAAATATGAATCAAGGCAAATACGTTTTCTCGCAATTATCAGAGTTTCTTCCCCAGCGTG
>Ga0307515_10009897_pt1 | contig 18361 bp, 5 predicted proteins | sample 17_EM_MG_FD_194513 | JGI IMG/M metagenome (GOLD analysis project Ga0307515, IMG submission 194513) | Populus trichocarpa ectomycorrhiza microbial communities from riparian zone in the Pacific Northwest, United States - 17_EM | ecosystem: Host-associated > Plants > Roots > Unclassified | place...
TGTTCGAAACCCCCGGAAGTCTGGTGAGGGTCCTTCCACCGACTTACGCGTTTCTTACGCGTCACGAAAGTTCCTAGAAACCATTCGCCCCGCAGTCCTCGTTACCCGCAATAAGTAGGTTGTAACTCTGGCCCCAGTACTGGAAGGCCCTGATATACGATTTGTCTCCGGCTCCCGAATTAGGGTCTTTCCCATAGCAGTCATAGTATGTGTCCTTTATCTGCTCGCCCAAGTCGCCGGCGTTGAAGGGGACGTTGAAATGACTGCCAGTTGGATCATTATCGAGGCTCAGGAAGACGCCTGTATGGCCGATGCAGGCGATCATTTTGCCTTGCTCGCCAGGTTTGCCCACAAATGTCGTCGTTTTGCATTCATCGGTGCCGTCGTGGCATTCGCTGGTGAAGTCGTCGATGATGTTCGCAACGCGCGCTTCCGTGGCGGTCTGGTACATGTCGAGGCCGCAGTTGCTCGTGTCTTTAATGCGCTTGTCCAATATGGCAGCAGTGTTCTGCTCCGCGTCTGAGACGGGTGCGGCAGCAGCCAGGCTAGCTGCACCAAGCAGAATAGCGGAGAGGAATTGCATTGTGGGCTTTGTGGTTTTAAAAGATGAGAGATTGATAAGAGGTGATAGATGGAAGTAAAGTTAAAGGAACTGCTGGATTGTGGTTTGGATAGAAGGCTGGATGAGAAGAGCTGTTGTGTTTACTTGATGATGAGACTGGGATGGCGGAAAACGCTGACATTCTTATACCCTCTCTAGACTTGACACTTTGTAATTTGATGCTTCCCAATTCGACTATACAAAAATCTAGCCAGAAATTAGTGGATCGTGGAGTCTGCCTCTATTGGGAGGCAAAGAGGCTGTTCGACAAGGATGGAGCTTCGCGACGTGTTCTTACCACTACCCTCCTCCATGGTACATGTTGTCTGGAAATCACAATAAATTGCGCCGCTGCCAGAATAAGTATAAGACTCACACGCCTTAAAACGAGGCTGTGCGGCTCTTACTTTCGCAGGCTGGGCCGCTTGTCGTACGAGATCTAAGCATGGATTGTGGCGTTTCAGAGCGCAAACTACTGCAAGCCTGCCGCTTTAGCCGAATGGGGCGAAAGCCTAGCCTAAAATGAACGTAACACCACCTCGTATACAACCCAAGTCCTCGACCCTCTTACACTCTAACGTGTCCCGCCCCACATCGCCATACGGCCAAAAAGACAACAGTGCTTGCGAATCTATTGCAACTGTGGCGGGATCCAATATATATACTCTTACATACACGTAGCAACAATTCACATCTAGTTAGCAAGTGGCCAGCACAAGCATGTGGCCACCCCAATTTTTAGTGCGATTTAGACGTTTCAGCATCCCAGCAATCTTAATAACCACGAAATATTAAGTAAAAATTTGAAAGTATAACAAATGCCATTGGGTCAATATCACGACAGCCAATCCCAGATACCAATGTATCAGGGCCGAGACTCATTGGCCCTGGTTTTGCTCTACAAGAACAGCTCATGGGCTTGAGATGCATCGGTTCCTCTATCTATGCCCCCAGCACAAGCCCGTAAGCGATCTTCGACAGTCTTGCACAGGTGGCTGTTCCTGATGGCGGTCAGGATGACTCCAAAGGCGAAGGCAAATATGCCAAGTTGCACAACCCAGGGGCCCTTTCTGTGGCGGAATAGTTGTTATGATACAATTGCGGCGTGGAGACAGCTTCGGCCCAATGGATGATCGTCAACGTTTGGGTCGGGCGTTCTCGAGCGTAAATGTGTTCTTGAAGTTTTAGGCCCAATCCTATGTTGTTGGAGATGTGGCAGTGTTAGATGCGCAGAGAGTGCGATGGAGGCGATGTCGTTAAGATGCATTGTAGGCTTAGTGACTTCTGCTCTGTTTCACCTTGAGACCGTGTTGTTTTTGGGTAGCAACATCATCCTAATGGATTGTAGGAGTTCAAGAGCCCCATAAGGAGTCATGAGATCACAGAGAAGGTCAGACCTCTGATCTGTCTAGATCACCAAAGGTGTTTAAGAAGGGTAACAAGAATGCTCTGTTCTCTCCTCGTTAGATTATCATTTTCTTTGTCTCTTTCACTGTGATCTGAAGCATCTCATCTCTTTGTCTTCTCTGGCAGAAGATTTCAATCGAATCATACTTCTACATTGATCCGTTCTATCATGCGGTTTTCTATTGCTACTGTAGCCCTAGGGCTTGCGGTCTTTGGTGGCCGATTTGGAGCATATGCCAGCGCAATTCCAGCTGATCTGGCAGAGTCGCCGTCCTCTCTCGCTCGAGACATTGCAATTGAGAAGCCGAAGAGAGGAGTCGCCGTCCCGGTTCTCCAAAGAGCCCCAGCAGGAGGAGCCCCGGTGCCCGCTCCCAGACCTCCAGCTCCCGTACCGAAGCCCAATAACCCTGCCATTCCCAAGCCAGTCAACCCCGAACCGCCAGCTGTTCCCGCACCAGTTGTTCCCAAGCCCCTCACTCCTGAAAATGTCATGCCGGCGGACGTCAAACCTGGACAAATCGTAGCGGCCGATCCTGTCGATCCAATCGTCAATCCTGAACCCCCCAAAGACATCGCTGCTGGCGCCGCCAGACAGCCGGGCGAGAAGCTTCAGCCTAGACCTAACACTCTTCCCAAACCAGCGAACCTCAGGGATGCAATAGATCGTGGGGCAGCGAATGATTGGTCGGATGCCGTTAAGGCCGAACGAAGGGTATGCCGAAAGGGCAAGCGTGAAGAACGTAAGAAAGGCGAGTTGGTGGCGGCATTCAAAAAGCGATCAGGTCCCGAATACGCGCAAAATTGGGCTACTTGGCAAAGAGGTATAAGAGCCTCCCCTTTATGTCGAGTATTGATTTCTAACGCCACGCTAGTGTTCGCACAAGTCAACGACATGCTAGCCCAGTATCCAGAAGTCACCCAACCAATAACCATCTACATTTTTGGCGGCATCTCAGGCCTCTCGATCAACTCACGCGGGTCAAGCGGCAAAACTGGTGATGCCGACTACATGTTCCATCCGGACACCGACGAGACACACAAAACTGCTTTTCAGGACGCCGTCCAGAGAGTTTACTCTGCAAACCAGAACACCCTTGCAACAGACTATATAAACGATCAGGTCGGCAACTACTTCAGTGACCAAGTGTCCCGTACGATTGCTCAATACAGCAACGAAGCCGCCTGGCAAGGGAGCAAGCTGAAGATCATCAATGCCTGGTGGCCCATTCAGCTTGTGAATAAGATGGATCGAATTAGCTACATGATAAAAGAACATGACGGATATTACCAGATGAAGGATATGCAGGACGCAGTAGCATTTCTAAAGAAGAGCAAGCGGGCCATTGGCAACAGAAAGATTGGCACGGACTGGATGACAATTTGGGGTAGCTTGATTGGCAGGGATTCAGCGGCTACGAAAGATATGATTGCGACTTGTGCCGGGCTGTTACAGGAAAGCTATGAGGGATTTGCCGATGATATTATGCAAATCGTAACAGAAGCTGAGGATTCCTGTTAGACTTCTCTCTTGACATTCTCTCTAACAAGATCATATATTGCGAAATCGTTGGAAGCTTCGATCGATTTCTTTACATAGATCCCGATTGAGTGGTGCGGTGGTAGTGCGCCTGCACCTGGCTGCCTTTGCCTTTGGATACAGGAGTTGGTTTGAATCTGTCGACCTGAATCGGACTTCCTTACCACCATATAACTACTGTCTCACTACTGTCTTTGATGCCTAGTGCCCTATATCTCATTACCTATTTCTATTACCTATTTATCTCAGTTGCCTATGATATTTGACTCAGTTGCCTAGACCTACCTTGTGTATATAGAGAGCTTCTAGAGCCCTCTCTTTAACAAACAGGGTTCTCATTCCTAATCATCCATTCAACAGTTATAAGCCCGGGCCGTCTACTACATCGTCTTTAATTCAAAGCCTTTATTCCCATAGATTTTCATCATTATCTCGATTATAGACACCCACAATAACCTCTTAACAAGATACCACTCCCGTTATTGTCTCATCCGTTATCCTTATAAGCCTAAATAATTGGGACGAATAGATTAAGGTCATTAAGTTAAAGGCCAACACCAATCGTCTCTGGGAGTATGTCGGCCCATTAACACCCAAGACTGATCTACTAAGGCTTAAAGAACCCATTTAAGCCTTACCTAAGGATGTTAATAACCGGAAGACGAAGCTCTTAAAGCTAGATAAGGATAAGAAGGGGAAGCTCTATATACTCTAAGCTAACTATAGGGATAACGTAAAGCTATACAGAAAACAGCTGTTAGCTCTTAATACGTTACGCAGTTAAATCCAAAGCTTAATCTTACATACCTACCTTATCTACACATTTAAATGCGACACCACCTACGACGTCTTGGTGTCGCTAAAGTAGAGAATTACTCTAACCAATAACGCCTAAAAGCTTTAAGTCGCTACTTAGTATATAAAGCCTAAGAAAGCGCCTTGGAACTAGAACTTTAAGGTCTAGTTATAGGAGTGGGAGAAGTATACACTAAGTGTAAGGAGCTAGATCTACCTAAGGTAAATAGTAATCATTTGGTAAAAGACTTTATATATATAGTTAATTTAATTATACTAAACTGGTTAGAATGTTAGAAAAACTAGCTTAAAAGGCTTAAGTAAGGAAAAAAAGACGCTTTCTAGCTTTTTAAAACTAATTAGAATATACTAATTATACGGAGCTCGCCTAAAAGGGCAAAAACTTATAAAAATCCTTTGCAGTTACCTTTAAGGATAAGTTAAGTAAGTTGCTAAATGTAAAGTCTAAATTAAAGCCTAAATTATTAGCAGATAAGTAGAAGAAGGAAAGGCAACTACCGCTAAAGTACCTATACGGAAAACGTTACTATGGTAATAAATACTAATATATAGTAGAGTTAATTCTTTACCTACTTTAGTTTAAACCGGGTAATAAAATTTAAAAGAAAGTAGAAGAGAAGATTACGAATATAAAACCTAAAATTAAAGCACGAATTAAGCAAATTAAAAAGGATAATTAGAGCTTATAAGAGCCTACTAGAGTCTTTATAGTTTATTAAAAAGGGACCTATAATATAGCTTTCGACTATAAGCTTCGCGATAGTATTATAGTGGGGTAGAATATCCTACGCCTAGTATCTTAGCATCTTCCTATATTTATAGAGGCTTCGGCTTCCCTCCTTCTTAGATATTATAAACCTATAAGCCATTAATAGAGGGGCAGTTTCCTATAATATATATTTTTTCTCTCCTTTTTACTAACTACTTTTCTACTAACTAATTATAACTAATTAACCAACTGACCGACCGACCGACTACACTATAACTTCCTATCTAAGAGAGGCTATACACTTCTATATATTATATAGCATTCCATATAAGGACAATAGCAAGCTCCTTAAATTAGAAGTCTAGTGCTATATATATAGAAGACACGCATAAATATACTACAACTATAAAAGAACTACTAGCTAGACAGACAAGATAGATAAAATAGTAAAAGTAGAGAAGTAAGCAGTATTGGATAGTAAAGGAAACTAGGTAGACCTTAAATAGAAAGATTATTAAAAAAAAAGGATAGCTAGACTTAACGCATAGGCCAAGGAGTAATAAAGGCCTCGGAAAGTTATATATAAGAATATTAAGTAAACTAGCAAGCTAATTAAATAACTTTAACTAGCAGTTGGAGCTACCTAATATCTTACTATCCCCGTGTATAAGTATGGCTAAGGCTTTATTAAAGATATAAAAGCAATAAGCTAAGGGTTAATTAATTAAATAGAAACGAGATCTAAGGTATTAAGCGGTAGGGGAAGGTAGCGCTACCCTTTAGAAATAAAGGAGATAATATTAAGCAAGGTTAAAAGCATATAAGATCGGATCTGCCCTTAAAAGCTTCCTATTCTAGTTTAGCTTTATCTTCTTTTAGCTTATCTAGATTATATTAGCGACAGCTTTAGAGGCATTTCGTAAAGAAGTAGATATAGGTAAAAGTATAAGGCTTAGTAGCACCCTACCATATAGAATAACGGTAGACTAAAGTAGATAAACGTATTAAGACCCGGTGGCAGTAGACATAAAAACTCTATACTCTCTTAGGAAGACTAAACTTAAGGCATTAATAAGCAGTTAAAAAAGGTGACTAAAATTTATGCTTTTTTTACTAAGTATAAACCAACACTATAACAGCTATCTAGGACATTTTTACCTTAGGTAGCTATATAAGTAGACCTACTATAGCGTTTACTTATAATACCTAAGACTAATAACCCTTAGTAGACAAAGGATATAAGCTATAAGGACCACTTATAAGCTCCTAAAGAAGATTTAGATGTACTTTGTAACTAGAAGTCAATAACTTAAAATAAGGTCTATATTATAGTCTAGCCTATACCAGCCCCAGAAACTATTAGAACTCCTTACTTTATAGGGTAAAATATATCGAAGTTTATTAAATAGTATAAACGGCTATATATCTAATATTACGCGATAAATAAGAAGAAGTATTAAAGTCTTTTAGAATACTATAATTATTAAATAGGGATATAGATCTGAAGTCTGCCTAAATTTATAGCTAGTAATTAGATGGAGCTTGTATAGAAGCTTAGAATAGAATACTAAGAAAGTAACTACTATTAATAAATAGAAATGGTAGACTTCTTAAAAGCCTATATACTATAGTATAGGGACAATTTACTAAGTAGCGTGCGTAAGTACTATAGGCAGTTTATATTAATCTCCTAGAAAGTTATAGAGGTAGGTAATCTAGAGAATAGCTAATAAGGATACTGGTTTACAAAAGGACTTCCGCCTAAATATTAAAGATATATTATAGCTAAAACGGGAGCTAATCTAGATAGAGAAGAGTCCTTTAACTTCTATTATATTTAAAAGGCTATAAAAATAGGCTTAGTTTATATAAGGGTGTAGATTATCTATTAAAAATAGACTCTAAGAAGTAGAGCCTTTATTAGCTAGTTAAGCGGTTCTATAATTAGTAGCCAGTTATAAGTAAAGACGTTATCCTTTAACTACCTATAATATATTAACCAGATAAGAGAGCTAACGCCTATTAAACCAATTAGGAAACGGATTTAGAACTTAAGGAGCTCTATTAAAGGGAAAGAAGACTTAAACCTAGCTAGACTAGGTATATATTATTTGTTCTTATTTAATATTTAATACGGGCCTAAGCTTAGTCTATATAGATAAATACCAATAAGTTAGGTACTAAAAACTTCTGAAAAGGGCGACGTAAGAGGTAATACGGTGTGTACCCCTCTAGGTAGCACGCCTATACTACTGTCGGTTATAGGAAATAGGAAACTCGCTACTGTCGTTGTTAAAATATTAGTAAAAATCGCTAAGCTGCACGATGCGTACCGCCCCCTCCATTAAAACAAGATACCCCCTTATAGTCCCATTAATATAACTCTATATTTTATAAATAAAGGCCTATTTTATAGCGCTAAAATAGGGCTATAAAATAAGCCCTTATTTATATAATTTAGGGCTACTTTAGTAAAGTTATAAGGGGTGCTTATTTCTAGGAATAGAAGAGTTAGCTTAGCCAGCGCAGAGCCTTAATTTAAGTCTTATAGCTACCCCCTATAGTCCTACTAATACAGCTTTATATTTAATAAATAAAGACCTATTTTATAGTACTAGAATAGAGCTATAAAATAGGCCTCTATTTATAAAATATAGAGCTATATTAGTAGGGCTATACTACTGTTTTAGAAATACTAATAAAATCGCCAAGTTGTAGTAGTATATTACCCTATATAATTACACTAATATTAATCCAATTTATATATATAGGGGCTCGTTTTATAGCTCTATTCTAGTACTATAAAATAGGTCTTTATTTATTAAATATAGAGCTGTATTAGTAGGGCCATAGGAGGTAGCTATAAGACTTAAATTAAGGCTTTTATAAGGGGACTTTATAGATAGGGGGCTATAAGGCATGATTGTAGGAATAGATAGATTGTAGAGGAGATAAATCCTTAAGGAGGTAAGGCCTTTAGACTTGTAGAGACTATATACTATGGGTATATGCCTTTAGTACGTAACCGGCGACCATTTAAGGAGCGTTTAGGGGTTATCCTAAGGGCAACCTAAGGAAACCGCAATAATATCCCTTACATTGCCCCCCCCCCTTTCTTATAGTAAAGGGAGATTATAAGGGCTTGTCCCGAAAGGGGTTTGGAGGGATATTAGTATCCTACTATCTATTTACTCGCTTGCAGAGATAGAGATATATTCTAAATAATGTATTAGAGGGTGTAGGCCTAAGGAGAGGATAATTATCTCAGCCTGCTGTATTATATAGTAGGTTCCCTACTATCTTAAGTAGTGGTAGATAATTATATACTTATTGCCCCCCTTAGGCCTACCGCAAGCCTAAAAGGCTGCAAATCTATCTATAGGGTGGAGGGTGGGAAAGCGAAAAGCCGAAAGGCTGATTGTAATAGATATTAATTTTGCTGTTTAGAGGAGGCGTGACTTTACTTTAAATAGATATCTTTATCTATTTACTTACTTGTAGAGATAGATATATATTCTAAATAATATATTAGGGGGTATAGGCCTAAGGAGAGGATAATTATCTTAGCCTGCTATATTATATAGTAGGTTCCCTACTATCTTAAGTAGTAGTAGGTTATTATATACTTATTGCCCTAATAACGCGTACCGTTAGAACCTAGTGGTATAAGGCCTGCGCCTAATAACTAATATAGAAGTAGGAATATATCTCGTCTTTTTTTACGCCCATGGGGTATTATTAAAAGACTATTTAGGTAACCTAGAGCCTAGGTAATATTAAAGGCTATTAACGATAACGCCCTAATAACGCGTACCTAGTAGTATAAGGCCTGCGCCTAATAACTAATATAGAGTAAGAATATATTAGGCTCCTCCCCAATTAACCTATTAGCCTAAGCCTATATTATAAACGTGTATAATAATAAGGAGTATATTTTATAAGCTGCCTAGAAATTATATATATAACTAGTAGATTATAGTTTAATAGATAGTTTAATATATGGGTTTATAGTTCTCTTTTGGGATAAATAAGTGGTAACTTATTGCCATTAAAATAGTTAAATTAATAGGCTAATTAATTCCTTAATTGCTTTCTAGTTTAATTTAATATAAAAGTTTACTTAGAGATTAACTACTTATACCCTACTAGCACGTAATAAAGCTAAACTATCTAGGAATGCTAAGCCCGTCTTATTTACACCTCCTATATTCCTAAATATATAGCTTTTAGTATTAATAACCGCTTACGCCTATCCCGCCCATTATTTCTTATCTCTTTACTATAGTTTTTTAATATTAGGCCGCTAATATTCTTACTAATAGGTGCTAATATTAACTGCCTATATAAGATAGAAGCTATACCCTCTAAACCCCGCTATATCTTATTAGCAGTAGAATCTACTATCCTTACCCTTCTTTTCCTACCTCTATAGGTTCCACTACTAGGAGTTATAGGTAGTTTTAGGCTAGGCTCTATACTATTAGTTAGTAAAGCATTTTACAAGTCTACTAGTTAAGTCTTTAGCACTAGTAGTTTAGTCTCTAGCACTATATTTTTACTACTATACAATTTTAGTTCCTATAACTGCTCGTATTTAATTTCTCACTACTATAACTAATATAAACCACTATAACCTCGTCCTGGTAACTGATTATACTATAATAGAGGGGATAGCATACTACACTAGTTAAGGGGAGATGGAGTAACTTCTTTAGCTAAAGATTGTACTACTATTAAGAAAGGGGATTCTAATACTAAGCTAAATAAGCTTTTTTTGCTATAATATAACTAGTAAAGCAGTTTTATTATTAATCTTAGTTTGTCTTTCTATAACCTATACCCTTTATTTATTAGCTATAAGCTTACTATTACTAGCGCTACTAGCTATAGGTAATAAGTTAATAATACTAGATACTAGTTTCTTAGGGTTTTAGACTCTAACTATTTAGCTAGTATACTGTTTATATTCTGGCAAAGGAACTAAACTAGCTACTCTTCTTAAGCTATAGCATACTTCTACTTATCTAATAGGAAATACTTATAGAGATCTTCTATAGTTTATATTAGAAACTTAGTAGCTAAGGTAACCTTATTAAAGGCGCGTGTAATTACCTACTAGTAGTAACTAGGCAAGAAATATAAAGAATTTATTAGAGTAAATCTCTCTTTTATTAGGACCAACTTATCTACTTATACTTAATACCACTTAGCCAGCTATTAAAGAGTAATACCTTACTTTAAGCCTAAGGTTAGTTTTTAAAGGAAGATAGGAGTAGTTAGCGCAGTAGTTATAATAAGAAAATTAGGGTTATAACCTATGCCGTTGCAACAACTCTCCTATAGTGCCTTTAGAGTTTACGTCTTAGGATTACATTTATCCTCCTAGAGAAACTTAAGTAGGTATTTATAGTAGCAGTTACTATTTAATATAGCCCTCTAATAATCGCTTATAAAGTCCCTACTTTTAATCTCTTACTTTATCTAAGGATAAACTTTATTCTTACTAGTTAACTAGTTTATAGCTATGCTATTAAGTTCCCGGTTTAAATAAGGGTACTAGTTTAATAAGTTACTATTATAATCTAAATTAGACTCGAGACTGCTCCTTTAAGAAAATAATTGCTATCCCTTATACCGATAAGTTGCGTCCTTAGAGCTGTGGCCCGTGCGCACCAATCAATAAGGTGCATATATAGGCGGTAAGTTTTTCTGCCGTATTACTAGAGCTCTTTAAAGGAGGAAGTGTCAGAGCCTAAAGCGGTGGCTTTTTATAACTAAATTTTTGGAAATAGTATATTAATTAGGCTGTATAAGATCTATATTATTAGATATATAATTATATACTATTTTAGCGGTGTATTTAATTGATAAAGTTATCTATTTACGACTTGACGCGAGGAAGTTAATGTTCTTAATCGCGTGCACGGGCCATACCTCTAAGGACGATATCGGTGTAAGGGATAACTAACTCGTCTGGCGATTGTATAAGAGTATATTACGTCTATGTTTTAGCTTAGACATTATTTAACTAGTAACTTCTTTTTAAGTTAACTTATTTTAGAATTCTAGCTAATTAAACGCCTAATATAGTATAAAGAATACGGCTACTTTGGTTTTATTATAACCCCTTATCGTATAACTAAACCTCTGCTATAAATCTCTAATATTATCTATAATTGAGAAATTCTATTAGATAACTATATAAACATCTAGGATATTTATACCCATTCTAAGAGTAGTTATAGCTACTATAATCCGAATATATAACTGCTTACTATATAAGGTATTATATACCCCAACTATCTAGTTTATAAAATGTACTAAGTAGCCCTTCCGGATAAGAGACTCCTTAAGGTACTAAGAGACTACTATAATGCGTCTTCTACCGTTAAGGGATATAGTTATTTTTTTAAAAATTTAAGGGGTTAAGCTACTACCCGGAGACTTAACTGCCTAGTTAAGTAAGAAGTATAACTGCTTATAGCAGTTTATCTTTCCTTTTAGTATTAAAAATACGCAAATTAAGATATCTAGCCGGTTAATAGATGTGCGGATAATCTCTAATATACTTAGTTTAGTTCCCTCCAGCTAAAACCTACTATATTTTTTTACTACTTATTTTATCTTAATATCTATAGTTGTAAAGCAGCTAAAGAAAATAATACTTAATAGGAGAGACCGGCGTAGCTTATAGATTAAGATAAAGTCGCTCTAAAACTCCTCCTATTAGTAGAGTATATAATACTTATTAATAGCTACTAGTCTAACTTAATACTAGAAGAATGGATCCTATAAGATCTTTTAGAATTTAGGAGATATAGCTTACTCTAGCCTAAGTAGTATATAGGTATATATACTATCCTTAACGTCCTTAAGCAGTTAAGGATTTTAGAATTTTATATCCGCTAATATTAAGTATAGGTTTATACTAGGGTATTAATAAATTAACTTAACTTATTTCCCCCCCTAGCTTATTTAATAGGATAAGCTATATTATAATCTAGTTAGTTAAAACTAAGAAAGTATAGAATATAATGCTTTTACTAAAGCTAGTTTTTATAATAATTATAATATCCCCTATTCTATAAACTAGTTGGCGAAGCACCCTAACCTATTGGGTATAGGGATTTTTTTTCCCTAAGGAGTTGGTATATAATACGGGTAAGCATTTCTATCTAATGCTTAATATTTTAAGGCTTAAAACTATCTAATATAAGCCTCTAGAGCTATAGGATAGTTAAGGTTAGTATATATTTTATTTAGGTAGTATATAACTGGGCTTTAGGAGGAGTTAAAGGGTTATAGCGCAGGTCGCTATATTATTGTTAGTAATATTACTTACTTTAAGGCATTAAGAGAGGATTTGCGTATAAGTCGGCATAATAAGACGCGTTAAGAAATTTCGACCTATAATTTTAAAACTTTATACTAGCTAAAATATATAAATAAGTATATAGATAAATAAAGCGGCCCTTAAAATATAATTAATTACCTTTTAAAGTGGTTAACTAGTCAACTAGTGGAGATATATTACTCTTTAATAGCGTCGCGTTTAATTAATAAGTCGGCACCTATACATTTTTGCATTAAAGGCCCTTAGATGGCAACTAAGATAGTATTATTAAGTAATCCTAACTAAATCTAATTCTATTACACTAGTAAGGGTCTAGTAAAGCTATACTACTTAAGTACTAGCGAGATTTACTATCTTAGTTGCCGGCTAAGTCGCTTATTAAGATAATAAAAGGCCACCACTAAAAACACCTACTTGGGCCCCGTTGGGTTCTTTAAATGCTGCGCAGCCCCTACCTAGTGGGGGCCTACACCCTTAATACAAAAACACCCTCAATATAAAATAATTCGTAACTTTATATATACTAGGCCAATTGCCACTAAACTAGGCTAGAATTAAAGCTATTCGCGTGGTAAATCTATTAGAAAGGCCCCTTCTATCTAATCTTCTTTTGGTGTTGCACTTCGGGGCCGTTTTGCCACGGCGTACGCTTTTATCTTAGCTACGCGTTTCCTTCCTACCTGGGTTATTAGGCCCATAGCTTTATATATAAAGCCCCTTATATATATAGGAAGGGCCTTAGGCCTTAGGCCTATAGTTATGCACCTAAAACACGCGCGATAGAGGGTGGTAATTGCCCTTAAAGATATATATGGGTTAAAGTTTCTTTTAGGTGAACTTTATAAGCGTAGGAAGAACCTCTATATAGAACTTTTGCTTAGCCCTTTTTCTCTAGAGTTCTAGCTTAGCTATAAGAGCTAAAGCTTTTTCCTATTAAGCGTTATTTTAGCATTATTTCTTTATACGCTAAGCGTCTTTAGCGTATATAGGCCCTCTAGCTAGGAGGATGTAAGGGATATTATTACGGACACCTTGGGTTGCCCTCAGGACAACCCCCAGACGCCCCTTAGATAGTCGCCGGTTACGTGCCGAAGGCACGTACCCGTAGTATATAGTCTCCACGATCCCAGAGGCCTTACCTCCTCAAGGATTCGTCTCTCTCACTAATCTATCCTGTTCCAATCGTGTCCTTATAGCCCCCTATCTATAAGATCCCCTTATATTTAAATCCTTCCTACTCTTTTTTAAAAGGGTAGTCGGCTTTAAGGACCAGATTGTTTATTTATATCTTTTATTTACAACTACTATTCTTCCTTAAAATCTCGCAATGACCTGAACGGAAACTCTATGGATACCTTATGGAAAGCCGCCGTATAAAGGCAGGAAGGTCCCTCTAATAGTAAGAGATTGCGATAATATAACCCTCTAGGTAAGATGGCTAAATAAGCCCCAATACCTAGATGCTCTAGGAGCTCGAAGACTCTTATACACCTACAGTCACCACTAAGGAAAACGTAGACACCCTCTATAATAATCGCAACGCTACTAGAAAGCAATTAGAACCCCTTTAGCCCTACCTAGGCTAATCGGAAGATCAAGCGCTAGAGGCGACTTTAAGATCTTCCCCTAAGCTAGAAATGCTAGAGGAATATACTAATATATCTAACTAGGGAACCAACCGGAACCCTCCTAGAAGACCACCGGCCTATAATTGGTATAATGGCGGTATATAGACTGCTTACAAGCTAAGCGGGCCTACCCATTTAGGTAATCTAAGCTAATTACTAACTTAAGACCCGAGCCTTGTTGGGAAGCCTATATCAGCTACTGGTATTAATACTACCTCTATAGTAGGAGCCTCCCTAGGCCTAAGTTTGGAAGGTCAAAAGCCCTATACTAATCTCCTTTAAGACGGATATTGGGAAGCTATTATAAGGCTCTTAGAAGCTATACGGAAGGAAGCCACTAATAAATATATTAGAACCCTTTAAGGGCAAATCTAAATCTAGTAGGGTCTAATCTAAGCTAGGCAAATTCTTTTATAACCTAGTTAAGGCTAAGGGCTTCCTAGAAGCTATCTAGTACCTACCTAAGGAGGTATAGAAGACTTAGAGAGTTATCTACGCTATAAATAAAAAAAGGATATAGACTGACTGGCTAAGGCCTTTAGTAGTTTAGAACTCCGCTATAGACCTAACGCCCAGCAGTTAGACGATTGGGTTTGTAAGGTAGATAACTTCTTTAAGATGTTAATAATACGAGATAATACTAAAGAGCGTATACGCTAGATTATTAGCAAGATTAAAAACCAATTACTAAATTAGATTGCACTTAATTAGCTTAATAAAGAGTAAATCACTATATAGCCACAGCTGCAAACCTTCCTAAAGAAATGGACTTAAGATCCGTATATTATATAATATAATAATACAGAGCTATTCTGGAATAGGATATAGCTAGACCGCTATAACTTCCGCTAGTTTATAAACTTTGTAGAAACTTATACTTAGTAAATAGATTTAGAGCCCTTTAAAAATAAGGACGGTAGCATCTATAAGAAGGAGAAGATTAGGTTTATCTAGGCTAGAATTAAACTAGTAATTTGTGACGAAATAAAGCGTATAGGAGCCTTATTGCGGATTACTATATATACGGATTTCGAACAAGCAGTTTTAAACGCTAAAGATATAGTAAGGAACTAGACCTCTTCTAGTAGGAAGCTGGGGGGTTATTAAAAGCGCGGGCACTTTAGTAGTAATATAGGGCAGACCCAACCTTTAAAGAAGCCGTTCTTAAAGAGAACTTTAGAAAGGTTAAAGTTAAGAACCTTAAATAACGGGAAAAACTCCTAGGGTTAACCCAATACCTATCCGGCGCCTTTATAAAAACACTTTAAGAAGTTAAGAGAAAACTCCGGAGGCAGATTCTATTAGAAAAATAAGTAGGGCAATAACCGTACTAATAATTTAAAAAAAGAAAAGCCCTAGTTATAGACCTCTTCTGGCTATAACTAGGGCAAGATATAGAAGGAGAAACTCTCCGTATTGCTATTAAGCTAGAAATAACACTCCCTATAGGTAAGGTATGACAGTTCTAAGTACTATATAACAGCGGCGCCGAAATTAATCTTATATAATATAATTTAGTAAAAGAGTATAAACTTATCCTATTATAAAGGTAACGGAAACCTATTATAGGCTTCCTAGATAAGTATTGGATTAAGCTATATAGTACCTATAAGCTTATAGTGTTAGTGGCCGACATATATAACTACACTAAGGTAGTTAGCCCGCAACCCTTCTAGGCGGCTAACTTCGTAGGTTATAACTTTATCCTTAAATACCCTTAGCTAGCGGAAGTAGATTCTAAAATACGCTTTAAGACTAGAGCCTTTAAATAGTGGAATAATGAAGATTTAGAAGGGCGTATATTACTAATAAGCCTAAAGGATATCTTAGAGAATATAGCCCTAGGCGAAATAGTATACGCTTTACACCTAAAGGAGTATTAGATCTAACCCCTATTTAATAGTAAAATAGGTATAAAGCCTAATATAGGTAATAACCCCTCTATAATAGAGACCCTATAGGGAACTGCTAGATAGGTTACAGAGATATTATAAGGAGGCGGCGATCTTAAGGATCTTATAAGATACTTTAACCGTTACGGGTTACTATGGCTCAAGTAATATACGGAGAGTATACTACGGCACCTTAAGCGCTACGTTAAGGATTTCCCTACTTTTCACTGGCTACTGTATAAAACGGTATAACGTACGGTAGCAACTATGTACGAGCAACTATTACAGCGTATGACGCTGCCTGTAAGCATCCTAAAGGAGCTCCGGGACCTACCTAATAATAACATAGAGGATAAACGCGACCCTAATTTATTAAATATTCTAGTAGACCTAAGGGACTTACTAAGGGTATTTTTGGGCAGAAGAGCTAAAGTCCTACCGTAGAACTCAGAGTACGATTATATAATTAATCTAGAAGAAGGTAAACAACCGCTAAACCTTCCTATCTACAACCTCTCGCGTAAAGAGCTTAAGATCCTATGGGAGTACCTTAATGGGTTACTAGAAAAGGGGTAGATCTGGCCTAATAAGTCGCCGTTAAGTGTACTAATCCTCTTCGTTCTAAAACTAGATAGAACTATAAGGCTATATATAGACTATCGCGGTCTTAATAAGATTATAATTAAGAACTGTTACCCACTACTACTAATTAGTAAAATGCTAGATCGACTATCTAGGGCGAAGATTTTTACGAAGCTGGATTTATAAGACGCCTACCATAGGCTCTGTATTAAAGAAGGGGATAAGTAAAAGACCGCTTTTAAGACCTAATATAGCCACTTTAAGTATTTAGTAATGCCTTTCGGGCTAGCCAATGCGCCTATAATATTCCAATCGTACATTTATAGAGCCTTAGGGGGACTAGTTAACCGTATATACGTCGTCTATTTAGATAATATCTTAATCTACTTAGAAGACGAGGATTAATATAAGCAACACGTCCGCGAAGTACTGGAACGTTTGGATAATTAGGGCCTCTATATTAAGGCGTTAAAGTATATCTTTAATATTAAGCAGGTCGAGTTCCTAGGTTATATTATAACGCCTATAGGTATAGTTATAGACCTAGTATAGGTATAGATAATTTAGGAGTGGCCGGAGCTAGAGAGCTATTAGGATGTTTAAGTGTTTCTAGGCTTTGCCAATTTCTATAGGCGCTTTATTTATAACTACTTGGACGTCACCTAATACCTATTTAACTATATTATAAAAGCTTCCTAAGACCTAACCTAAGGAGTAAAAAGCTTAAAGGCGGTAAGGAAGAAAACTAAGAAGGGACCAACTAAATAGTATAAGCTATAGTTATAGCCCGGAAAGGTTTAGGAGGCCTTTTAAGAACTTTGCGCGAAGTTTACAAAAGCTCTATTACTGCGGCATTTTGACCCAGATCAGCTATTAATAATAATCACTAATATATCAAATTTTGCCCTTATTGGTATCCTGCTGCAACCTAATAGGCATCTAGACGCTACCCAGCTCTATTAGAGACTAGTAGCATTTTATAGCAGAAAATTCCAGGGACCTAAAGTTAGGTATTATACCCATAATAAGGAACTACTGGCTATAGTTAACTGCTTTAAATAGTGGCGACACTACCTTAAGTACGCGAGCCATACTACTTGTGTACTCTTAGATTACCATAATCTACGCTACTTTATAACTATAAAGGAGCTTATACCTTAATAAGCTAAATAGGCAGAGGAGCTTACGCGATTTAATTTTAAGATTAAATATAAGCTAGGGGAAAATAACCCTGCTAATGGACTATTATAACGGCTAGACTATACCAAAGGCTTTAAAACGGGAGAAAGAAAATAGATAATAGATATCTTACTCCCTATATTATAGAACAAGCTCTAGGTATAAGATGCTTAAGCACCTACAGCTCTATACACTAAGTCTTAGGCGGTATAAGCCCTATTGGTTTCTACTAACGTTTTGGCTAGTACCTAGTCCGTTGCTAATAAGGGTCCGAATATACCTAGATAGGACATCCCTAATACATTCTTGGAACCTAGTAATATACCATCCCTAATTGCTAAGCTATCCCCTTAAACTAATAGCGAAGCTATAGAGTAATTGGAACTCGGAGCCCTATAATAACTAAAGGATTTTAACCTTATAGCGGCCTTCCTAATATACGCGCATTAAAGAGTTATAAGATCTATAGTACCATCTAGTTTTATACTTAGAGCAGTATAGAATAAAATAGCTTTTACCTGGGAACTATCTGAAAGGTTAACGGACCTTATCCGTAAGGTATAACGGAGGGACGCTTCCTATACCATCCTTAATATAGAAGTAGACCAAAAACGTAATAGAAAGGAAGCTACTAGGCGCCACTATTAGGAACTAGA
>Ga0307515_10009898_pt1 | contig 18360 bp, 10 predicted proteins | sample 17_EM_MG_FD_194513 | JGI IMG/M metagenome (GOLD analysis project Ga0307515, IMG submission 194513) | Populus trichocarpa ectomycorrhiza microbial communities from riparian zone in the Pacific Northwest, United States - 17_EM | ecosystem: Host-associated > Plants > Roots > Unclassified | place...
TCGCCCACTTCGAGGTCATATAACTAAAAAACCCTCCAATATTCTTCAAGGTCTGAAATGGGGACATGTTCCTGACAGAGTCTTGATTGCTAAATGCTGCGGTCGCCCCAGCTGGAAGTGAGTCCTGGGCAGATGTTCCGGAGCTGGTTATGATGGTAGTATTCGCGATATTAGAAGATGTAGGTTCGGCGATGATACTGCCGCCACTTGTCAATTTCCCGAAAAGATTATCAAAGTATTCAGGAAGAGAGAGAGCGAAGGATCCTGCTCTCTGAGCTAGATTGGTTGCGGCTTTGATGTGCTCCATGGCAGCAGAAGAGATATCCTAAACAGGGGCGATAGAATCTGGAGAATGAGACCAGCCGGCCAATCATGAGAACTTCAGCGTAGACATGATTTAGCCCTTTATGGACAGTGTATGTCAACCACGATATGGCGGTCCTTAGACTGTTTGAGATGGAAGTTTGTCATTTAGCTGCGGCAACTTCGGCGGCCTCGGCTACAAGCCCGGAGCCATGGTCACGAGTATTTGAAGAACTTCATTGGGCATGCAGAAGAATTTGTGCAATTCTCTTTAGCAATTAAAGGTTTCGTTGGGCCGCACTGAAGTTATAGTTCTCGGCTATGTTAGATCGCCTGAAGCTATTTGCGAAGGCGTAATTGGTTTAAATGGCTCGCGCTTTTCCAGAACTTGCTCGCTCTAACCTCTTTACTGGTATCTGCCCGAAAAACCGGTTATGCAATGTTCTCTCCACGGACATTCGTTTAATATTCACCAGCTACTGCGACGATATTTCTCTCTATTAAAGCATATCAGCATCATAACAATCCTATAGGTACTTCGGTTTATACGGGACATCCTATTTGCATTTATGTACATTAAGTCTTTTATCTTGGGCACATATGTTCTTGCTTCTAATGTAGACCATTGCAAAACATCTAGCCTTTCTAACGCCTTCCTTTACCCGTATCATTTCTAATGACGTTCATGAGGGAGATTTGTAGTAGTTGTGAGGGAACGATAGTCATCCAATCCTCCACAATGCCTTCCTGGACTAATTCAGCCACTTACATACTATTACCATGTCACCGACGTCAACCGTGCAGGAGCAGTCACACGTTCTCGTGTCGTTTGCGTATGATCGCCTTGGCGCGCCCTTCGCGAATTGATATATTGCCCCTCACAACCCCCCCTCCAAAGATTGGTACTGATCTAGTGAGCGCTTTTTGAAGGCCCTGGGAGACTTACTCACAGCAAATATCGCATAGTAACGGCCAAAGGAAATACTTATCAAACTCCTTCTCTAATAACAACCTTGAAAACTCGTATTTCAACTACAAATGGCTCCTTCATCTCGACCAGGGAGTATCACGGGCGGATGTCTTTGTGGAGCTGTCAGATTTACTATCATCTTCCCTAAGGACGCAGAGTGGCCTCCCAGCCTTGTAGGACCATTCAAAGTTATGAACTTCACAACTCTCCTAACATATTCTAGAATGGTACGTGTCAGTGCACAATGTGCCGCAAGCACACAGGAAGCATATTGCCTCAGAACTGTGCGTTCCCGACCGCCAATATATCTCCCCCTCTCAAAGAGAATCCTGCCTACAAGATATACAAATCCTCGTCGTTCGCGTATCGTGGCTTTTGCGGCACGTGCGGAAGCTCTTTGACTTTCAACTACGACAAAGAGCCGGAGCAAACAGAAATCAATCTCGGGGTCATTGACGAAGACATTTTATGCGGAAAACGCGACGAAACGTCGGCCTGGGATGACGAGCATGGCCACCATGTTCCCAGGGTTGGAGGACTGGGGAGAGAGATTTGTTCAGCAGTACAGCATATTTATATGGAGAATGCAATTCTAGGGGTGACTGATGACTTGCCAGGTAACAAGTGGCTAACAGATAGAACTGAGGGGAAAAGTTTTACGAGGAAACCATTTGATTTCAAGAAGGGGGCTTGAAAGGCTCATGCGGGTTCGTAGGTGCCCAGGGAAAGTCCAGAACGAAAGGAGATGGCCGATTCGGCTCTCCATCAATGCCATTCAAATTGAAATTGAAAATCCATCTTATTGCCTTTACTATGCTCTTGTGAAGGATTCCAGGCCATTTGGTAAAGCTCACAGATAACTGTAATGAAGTCGGGGGGAGTTATTGCATCTCTAGGAAAGTTGGTTTTTGTTAAACGGACGATAAGGAATGAGAACTCTGTCTATTAGATGTGGCTCTAGAGCCTCTATATATACATAAAGAAGGGGTAGGAGACTACGTCGGTAACCGACTTGATGACCGAGTCGATAACCGAGTCAAGGTAGGTAACTAAGACAGTGGTAAGACGGTAATAAGTATGTCCGATTCAAGTCGACAGTTTTACAATAAGAAAAACTTGGAAGAGGAAAATTTAATAATTAGGCTAGAGCGTATCAACCTACACCGGACTGGCCTGACTCACTTACAAAAACCTTTCACTCCCACCGCTTCTTTTTCCTTCCTACAACTCTGCAATTCTCATAATGTGTCCTCCAGTAGAAGAAGCACCTACTAATGGCACAAACGACCATGCTAATGGCGTGAATGACTCCAATGACCACACAAACGGCAATTCGCACGAAGGCTTCACATCGATTCGCAGCAACCACAACCCACATCCGCACTACAGGTCTCCATACCAGCCTGTGGGCGACTTTCTATCCAATGTTTCTAGGTTTAAAATTATCGAATCAACATTGCGAGAAGGAGAACAATTTGCAAATTGGGCTTGAAGGTACAGCTCTCTTTATGTCAAAAATATCAACACAGCATATTTGGAGCGCATGACATAATATAATAGGGCATTGGCATTTCGATGTGCTGACGAGTATATCTAGGCTAAAATCCTGACTCACGTTAGGTGTTACTTAGAAGATGTTAAAATTGTTGTCGAAATGGGTGTAGATGGAAAAGGTTTTCTGCTTATTTAGCTATTGATGAGTGCTAACGTGATATATGTAGCTGGGTGTGGCCATTGGGACATCAAGCTACCTTAGGGAGTATTCTCGCGGTACGTTTACTCCTCCGAAATGCTCTAGCTATCTAAATATCTAATAGTGACTTCTAGGAAAGGACGCGATATACATTAAAAATGCTGCGATTGAAGTCATTGAATTCATTAAGAGCAAAGGGAAAGAAATCCAGTTCTCTTCTGAGGGTAACTAAGACAACCTCCACTTTCTGCCTCCAATTATTGTATAGACTCCTTCCGATCCAACCTTGTCGACTTGCTGTCTATTTACAGTGCATAAGATTGGAGTTAACCAAGTCGGTATCGCCGATACAGTGGGCTGCGCCTCTCCACGACCTTGTTCGTACGCTGAGAGGGGTCGTCAGCTGTGAAAGTATCGAAGCACACTTCCATAATGACACAGGTTGCGCTATAGCTAATCTTTAGAAGCCAGTGCAACTCATGTAAGGTGGTAATCATTCAGTATTACTGGTAATTCTTGCTAGTAGTCGTAGGTTGATACATCTGTACTCGATATCGGAGGAGGTAACGGAATTACACCTCTTGGTGGTTTGATGGCCCGTATGATGGCAGCAGACCGGGATTACATGCTCAGCAAATACAACCTTAAGAAGCTCAAAGATATTGAAGACCTAGTTGCCGGTTAGTTTAATGCCCATTCTCCATGTGGCCCTTCATCATTGGTTCCCATTCTATAACAGAATTAACTAAACTCGCCTCATCAACAGATTATGTGGAAGTCAATGCTCCCTTTAACAACTACATCACTGGCTTCTGCGCATTCACGAGGTATGTTTGAAGTGTACCCTTTGTTCAAGGGAGATGCGTGCTGACGTCAACAAAGGCCGGGATTCACGCTAAAGCCAATATGTTTGCTATCCATACGACTTTGTATATGATGGTATAGAGGCTAACTAATGTAGTTCTGAATAACCCGTCAACCTATGGGATCATCAGCCCTGCTGACTTCGGAATGTCTCACTACGTTCACTCTGCTAGTAGGTTGACTGGGTGGAATACTATTAGGAGTCGATGTGACCAGCTAGGGTATGTTGCATTTCGTATAAATAAGGGTGAAAATGGCTTTCTTGAGTGAATAATTTACTGCCGGTTTTGACTTGAACAGGCTCAAGATGACTGATGCTTAGTACAAGGCCGTCACCGCCAAGATCAAGGCGCTCGCAGACGTAAGAAAAATTGCAATTGATGATACGGACTCAATTATTCGAGCTTTCCACTTTAATGTTCACAACGACGAAGAACGACCCTATCTTGAAAGTCTTATAGCAGAGGAGAAAAAGAAGTTTGTCCAGGCAGAGGCCGGATTAGTCGCTGAGCCGGAGAAGAGGGGGCTTAATGCGGCTGTTGATGCTGAAGCAGAGGTTCCGATAGCCAAGAAGACTCGGACTGAATCTGTACCGTAGCGCGCTAAGTTACCGGTTGTTGTAGATTTCTTTTGTGTTCTATTTTCGGACTTGGGTTCTAGCATTTGCATAGTCCGGGATACGGAAAAGTTTACGTCACTTTTGATGCCTCACACGATCAACTGAGGACCTGGCTGTGAAAGTCACTGTTAAATAGAAAACTATGAGCGCCTCAAGGAGCTTTTAGTCTACCTTTATTCCAAGCCGTAATCTATATAGACATTCACGTTTGCAAGTTCTAGAATTTGTGGCGTAAATGCAAGGGGCTGCAAATTCGAAGTCCAGGGTTTATCCAAATCGGCGCGGGCCTCTGCATGTTACTCCGCATCTGACTGCCGAAACTCCGTATCCGTCGATAAAATCTCAACACTCTAGTCCTCACCGAAATCGTTTAACGGGTACGGATAGAATCGCAATCGAAATCGCAATCGCAATCATGAGTTTCACTATGACTACGACCCAAACCAGCATAATTACGGCCGAGAATATCTTGCGTCTTTTTCCCCAAGTCAACACAACCTTGATTGGCGCCGCGCGGGACACTACAAGCGGCGATAATGACTTGGAAGGCTATGATGAAGAACAGATCCGGTTGATGGATGAGGTTTGCATTGTGCTGGATGAAAATGACGTGCCAATTGGCAGTGCGAGCAAGAAGATCTGTAAGTACATTATTTAACGTGCGAGCACATGCCCACGGACAAATCTACATAACAAAAAGGCTCTTGTGCTAACAAGTGGTGTAGGCCATCTGATGGAGAACATCGATCAAGGGCTTCTCCACCGCGCCTTCTCGGTCTTCCTATTCGATTCCAAGAACCGACTGCTCCTTCAGCAGCGTGCGTCGGAGAAGATCACATTCCCTGGTTAGTTTGCACAGTAAAAAAGCATAATCGTCAAACAAGCAACTAATGTTCTGCTTCTCTATGCAGACATGTGGACCAATACCTGCTGTTCGCATCCTCTAGGTATCCCTGGAGAGACTGGCATAGGTTTGGATGCATCGGTACAAGGAGTTCGCCGTGCAGCACAGCGCAAGCTGGACCATGAATTGGGTATCCAGGCATCGCAGGTGCCTCTTGACAAGTTCGACTTTCTGACTCGGATACACTACAAATCTGCCAGTGATGGAAAGTGGGGAGAGCATGAGAGTAAGTCCAGCTCCCACCTCACTAATTGGTGGTCTCCGACAACAAAGACATTCCTTATGAGGACTCGATAAAAATCGGAGCTGATGTTGACTGTCTTAGTTGATTACATTCTATTCATCCGTGCCGATGTAGACCTCAATGTCAACCCCAACGAAGCCCAGGACACGCGATATGTTTCCCAATCGGACTTGAAAGCGATGTTCGAAGACAAATCCCTTAAGTTCACACCATGGTTCAAACTCATATGCCAGAGCATGCTATTTGAGTGGTGGGACCATCTCGACTCAGGGATCGAGAAGTATACCGGTGAGAAGGAGATTAGGCGCATGTTGTAGGCATCGGGTTGACTACAACAATGATTTCATATTCCAGCGATAAATACATGCATGGCGGCAGCGGCGGGTCCCGGAACTACAGCGGCAGTCAGATCTATTACGGGCGAACAGCTTGCAGGGTTTCAAACTCCGCAAGGCTATGTTGATATCGATGGATTTCATTTCCGGAAAACGGATTGCATTTCGGAGTAACGTGTGTGGCCGATGCAGGATTGGTGGATTGGTAGACCCCATTCTCGACTTAGATACCAAAAAGAATAGTTTCATTCCTAGATAGTCGATGAGGGGTGATGGGATGGTCAATTAGATGGTCAAAATGCACATCGCATCTGCAAGGCGTTTTGCCAGTCCCACGCGCTGCTAGTCATGGCATTGCCTTTGGCCTTTTTTTATCAGTCAATCATGCATGAACCGCTGCTATCGATATCTTTCCTTGACCAACAGCGTGGGTGGTGATCAGCGATGCCGCCGCAGCACACAACCAGCTTTGTCACCACCAGCACTTCAGATGCGGCTTTGATGCGGCCCAAGGCTGAGCTTTCGCCCAGCAGCGCAACGGCGGAATGCTTTCCGGTTGCGGCACCGCGGGCATCGAGGATGTGAGGATTGTGGATTGTTCTCGAAGGTCTGAATTCTAGGCGTCGGAGAACAGGTGTTCAAACCTGGTCCTTGTCAGTCAGGCTGGCTGGTCCAATTCCTGGCTTCCTCGTTGCAGCAGGTCCTTGCGACACATCTTCACGGCGATTCGCACCCCACACTTTGCTCACCAGCAAGGCGTCCGGTATCACCAACAAACTAGCTTGCCCTAGCGACATATAGCTGTTGGTCGGCGCCAGGACGTCGCCGGCTATGCATGCAAGGTCTTCAAAGCCCGCCCACTCACACTCGGGCTGTCGATTGCTGCCGTGCCGCCGAACTGCCGCCGTGTCTCGGGCATGTACAGCAGTTGAGTAGCAGCACTGCGTCGCACTGAGAGAGTCGGTTTCACGAGGGCTAATCCAGAACCAGGCAGGGCGCGGCGGGAAGGTCGACATGGCCTCCACCTTTGGCGAGAGGTGTCGTGGGTGTTCCCAGGATCGGGGTGGAAATCTATATCAATGGTTCTTGTCCCCCATCTTTGTCCTGCAAACGCACCGGTATCACCGTGCGGAACATCATTGCCATCTCTCACCACCTCTGCCTTCTCCACCCCCACGACGCACGGGAACCCCGCTGCAGCCGGTTTGGTCCACTGAATCCTCTCCGCTGCGCTTCACCATAGAGAGAGCCTTGCCAAGTCATTATTGTACAGTCTGCTATCGGCTGAGGTCTTGTGACGATCCGTGATCAAAGGAAAAAGCAAGGAATACATTCACCTGCAGCCAAACAGCGGTCACCGTCTGCTCGCCTCGCCTGCCAGGCTGCGTCTTCAATAAAGGTTCATCCTCTTGCTTGTCCACTCATCCGAACGAGCCGCATCAATCGCCTTTTCCGAGCCCTTATTTGCCATTCACGGCAGCTTACTTGCTTCTGCTATTGATGTCGGTTGATATACGTCAAGCTCTCACTTCGTTACGCTTTCCCTCTCGAGTTGAATCTGTCTCGAGATCTCAGCTCTCTAGAGTTCATACAGGTGATAGTACAAGACCAGCGGAAACTAAGTGATTAATCACTTTCGACAAAGGTATAACATGGCTTATAAGCTAGCTCATCGCACGCTGCCGCCAACTCTACCCCTCAACATCAATACTAATTTCAACAGAGCATTGCTATTTGAACTGAAGGTTTCTTCGAGTGAACACCATCTCGTTCAAGTGACATATCTCGACGGCGATTGTGCCTTTCTCGTAGCCATCAATCACGCTGGCTCAGCATTCGACAACCCCAGTTCATAAAAAAAGCGGCCGATCACACATCAATCTTAAAAGCGGTCAAAAACCACAGTCATGGATAAAACGATTGCCTCAGCAGGAATTTCCATTGTCGAGCCGAAATCAACCATGAACCCCGGAACCAGCCTTGTCAATGAGGTTCCTACAAGTTTCAGGATTGTGCAGCAAAAGCCGAAGCATGCTGTCAATTCAGCTAATGACAGCGTTCGCGTCATCTCCATTGAGGAGTACAAGGAGGCAGCGCTTTGCTTAGCGGAGGCATTTGCCGAAGACGATGTAGCTCGCTACTTCATTGATGTTCCCGATCGGGAGCACTGGTCGGAGGAGGACCGATGGAGTCTACACGTAGAAATCCTCGAATATATAACCTATGCTCATTGCCTGAAAGGCCTCGTGACTACCGTAGGTCCGAACTATGGTGCTGTTGCGCTTTGGTAAGTCTCTTACCTCGACATTACTCTTGGCGATTTCGACTTCGCTTTCTCCCAGGGAGTTATATTTCCTCTCATTCCCATCTTCAGGTTTATTCTGATCGTATGGTTGGTCACAGGATGCCCCCAGGCAAAAACATGGACGATTACCTCACCATGTTCCGTAGCGGAATGTGGCGGCTGATCTACAGGCTGTCTGCGGAAGGAAAGAAACGCTTCTTCACCGAATTTCTGCCATTGCTTCATGACACGAAGCATGCCGTTCTTGGAGAGCACGACGATGATTCCTGGTACCTTGTGTACATTGGCACTCGTCCCTCTTCCCGCGGAAGGGGCTATGCTCGGAAACTCATCGAGCACGTGACGAGGAAGGCCGATCATGACGGCAAACTATGCTACTTGGAGAGTAGTAATGCCATCAATCCGGCGATCTATAGGAAGCTCGGCTTTGAGGAACGTCGGAAGGTCCATCTGCAGCGAGCAGAGAAGGACGTGGAATTAGACATAATGGTGAGAGAGCCTGTAGGGATGGGGGGCGGGGGGGGCCAGACCTAGAAGCCTTCTCCCAATTAGGTGTTGATAGGGGATATGAGAGATGGGGTGTGAGTTGAACACCATGACAACAGGTGACGGGCTCGTGGTGTTCATAGACACTGCCCATAGCAGGAAAAATGGCTGGCAACGGAATTTGAAATGCTTGGGATTCAAGGTTGGATTTCTTCAACAGAGACCGTGGAGGAAAAGCAGAAGGACAGAGGCGGGATGAAATTGCTACTTTTTCGTTGAATCATACACTTTAAGAAACATATGTTGCTGTTTGGCTCACTCGCATTCCAACTGACGAGGCCAGGAAGATGGTGTTCTTGCGATAGGAGAAAACTAAGGCGCGGATCTTTCCAGCGTAGTCGAAGCTGCACGGCTAATTATCGACGAGGTAACCTTGCACCTTTTGCTGACAAGGCTAGTGAGGTAGGTCGAAAATCAGGGACTTGTTGGTCGTCGTCTCGAGATTCCCCAGATAGACAGGCAGGGTGCATGTAGATTGTGGATCGTCATTGTGGGTATTGGAGAGGCTGAAGTCGTTGGTGTTGGCATGTGCTGGCATGGCGTTGAGATGGTCTTGTAGATGGTCTTGTAGATGGTCGGCCGCGACTTCGCAGGGCTTCCCAAGAAAGATAAGGAGCTATCTGCCTTGGGCGTTCTTTCTCTAAGCCACAGCGAAGCCTCACCGCTATTTGACGCGGTCAAGGCTCATGCGGGTGAATCATCTTGGCTGGGTGAAACGCTGTCATCCCGATGCATTTTTTCCCCTTCAATAATCCTAATCAAACCCTTTTTCACTCTCTGAGACATCCTCTTCTTCCGGATAAACTCGCCCTTTACCTTAATCTTTTTTTCACCTGCTACTCACCCCTCAGAACCATCTTGCTCAACCCCGCCCATTCACCCCACCGAAGCCCACGCCTGCCTGAGGCGCCAGCACACCTCCTCGTCGACCGGTCCCTCCTCAGTCCCACCACACTTCCCCATGCTCATAATGCCCCTACAGCGGCGGTACTCGGTCACTGGCAATACAATTCTGGATGGAGGCCGAGCCCCGCCGCCCATAGTTGGTATGCGGTCCCCGAAAATCACTGCAATCCAGCCTACCGTGCAAACGCCGAGCAATCCGCGTGAGAGCGCTACATTTCCAGACTTGGGTGTGTAGATACCCAGACGAAGTGCATATCCAGCCAAACAATGCTGACAATCCAAGTCTCAGACCGCCGGCCTCCTAAGCGGGACGCAACGCAGCTGCCCTCGCCCAACGACGTCGACCCCAAATGGCTGCCGACCAAAATCGCCAAACTGGCCATAGAAGTCGTAGAAGCGCCCCATCCGCCCCCTCCTGAACCTGTCCGCGCTCCCACAGGCTTCCTCGACCTGCCGCCCGAGATCAGGAACCAGATCTACCGCGAACTGCCCGACACATTGATATCCTCACGGCCACTCATATACTGCCTGTCGACCTTCAAGGGCCGCAAGCAGCACTGTCTGGCCTCGGTGTGCCGCCAGATCCGCAGCGAGAGCCTCGCCATCTTCTACGGCTACAACACGTGGGTCATCAAGCTGGAGTTCAAGCTCATGTACGACGCGTTCAAGGCGTGGATCTCGTCCATCGGCGACGTCAACGCGGGTAACCTGCGCCTGCTGCAGCTCAGCGTGCGCAGCAGAGACTTCCGGCCCGTCCCACCGGGCGGGCACGCCGCCGACACGGAGGCGTATACCTGCGCGGACGGCGACGCCACCTTTAGGATTGATCTAAGCGAACGGTTCCCAGGCGGAGAGGTCACGGTCATGCGGTGCGATGGTAAGGCCGCCGCGGGTGAGGCTGCGCGCGTGCGTCTCCAGGGCCTCGTCGAGCCGCTGTGGGAGAAGCGGGTCGCGGGGACGCTGACCGGGCGGGACTTCATCGTGGCGGTAGATGATTTCTTGGGGTATACGGGGTGGTGGTTATAATGGGCTGGGCACACATCCATATACGTTTGTACACCAGGAGTTGCTATACTGTCTGGGTATCATCTTTTCCTATTTATAATGACCCATTGATGTTTTGCGTTCGGGTAAGCTTGCTTGACGGGCATTCAGCGTGGCGTTTCTGGATTACCGACGGACGGCTGCATGAAAGATATCTGTTGGGGCTATGTACGGGGTCGTATTTTCCTAAAAAGTCAGGCGCGAAAGAGTGTAGTCGTATGTACCACATTTACATCGATTTTTTTCTCTCGAACATTTTTCCCATCAGCCTATATTTTTTATATATTTTTTGACCGGGGAGGAGGGTGGGGCATCGCTGTTCGCTGCTTGCATAATTCCTGCTGGCTAGTCGAGAGCCGCACGATAGCTTCACCGCCACTCGAGAGGTGCGGCGTGTCTTATCGGATCTTCTCCAGAAGAGGTTGCCAGGTGGTGAGTTGGCTTTATATTGGGCCACGTGTTTGGGGGAATCTGTCGGAACCGAAAAATCGAACAGGTTGACGGTTCTCTATCGGGTGGCATAGAGAGGATTCAGCACACCAGGTCACTCAAACCTAGTTCCTTTTTCTGCGGGCGTGCTCATATTATAGTTTTTCTCATTCTGCATGCGTGTTCTTGGTCTTACACCTGGAAACTTGTATCTTCTAGACCGATGGCTGACGGGATAGATTCCACTCGTTCTTTTGGACTCTACAAGCTTTACCAAGACTGCCAATGCCATTTTCACCCTTGAATTGAGTAAGCAGATGCAGGCGACTGTCAGCTTCTTGCTGCATGGTACAGTAAGATCAAGAGCCCTGTCCTCTACGCCTTTTGTAGAGCCATTCATACATGACCGCACGAGGCGCCATTCGTTGGGTCCTTGCCGCGCCGTAAAAGTTTTGGACGATTATCTGAATGACCCCAAAATTATTTGGAGAGAAGAACTTGATAATTTTACTTTTTGAGGTGCTTGAAGTTTTTTACGAAGCCATAACATGGAGACCACACCTAGTATGCGCCAGAACCGGTGCATGGGATAATGATAACCATACTATCTTCCATTAGATTATGTATCTTTTCTAAAGTGATTCCGTTTTTACTATTTTAAGCTACCTAGCCGTCAATTCCAATTCTTGAAGCGAATCACCGAAAGCACAGGTTACTTCATTTACTTTCTCTTCTCTCAATTCCTAATTAGCTTCCTTAAGCAGCCCTCCAGACCTGTCAACAAACGCCACCACGTCGTCCCAGAGCACCTTGGGTTGCTCGACAGCAGCAAAATGGCCACCCTACGAATATTGTTTAGTATATCCTTCAGTAAATACCAGTTGAAGATCAACGTGCAGCGGAGGTGACAGAAAGAGAAGCTCACCTTCTGATGCTGGCGGTAGATCTTTCGTCGTCACTGCCCACGCCTTCGGTATCGGCGCGATCTCATACGGGAACCACGAAAAGCGAAACGGCTTATTGATATGCCAGATTTGGTTTTCGTGCGCGCCGATATTGCCAGGGGTAAAGAGCTGGGAAGATTTTAGATAAGCACCCTCCATACGAAGGACAAGCAAGCTAGCGCAGAGAATAAATGCTACCAACTCACCTGGCGGTAAGGGTAGGTTAAGCGCGGAAACGTCTCAGTTAGCCAGTCCAGCGCCACGGCTTCAAGAGTTGTATCGAGTGGCAGGTCCTCGTCGGTCCAGTCGAGAAGCTTCTCACCAAAATTTTTACCGCACATGCAACCTTACCAATAGGTAGCGCCACACTTCAAAACTTACGCATACCCATCTCTCCATCAAAAACAATCGATTTTCCAACTTTTAAGACCTAATTCCGACTGCCTAGCGAGCTAGACGTGGATTTATTCACCTTTTTACCCCCTTTCCCTAGGAGAAAAATTCTTCTAAGGGGTGGTCCTAGCTTAGGCAAGACAGGGATAGGAATACCGAAACCACAAAACATAGACTTTTCCTAGGGTTTTCTTCTATAGAAAGTAAAAGCTTAATAAAATATGAGATATAGGTGCTTTTCTATATCTCCTTTAGTTGGATTTTCCTTAGTAAGAGGAGGATTGCCTTTAGGGCTTTTCTGCTAGTAAAAGCCTAATAAGTCCTTTTTTAGTGGTTTTTTCTACTCCTAATAGAAAAAGAAAATAACTATACTAGTCTTTTTTAGCTAGTTTTTCTACTACCTTCTAGCCTAATCTCCCTATAAATCTTCTAGTAGAATTAGTAAGGAGAAAGTGTGTAAAAGGATAGCAAAAACTAGTAAGGCTTTTTGCCTAGTTTTTTACCTTTAGGACTAGGAGATAAGAGACCTAAGGAGGTTATTATCTACTGCAGAAACCAGGAAACCCTCTATAAGATGACAAAGTTAAGGCCTAATAGGCCTAAAAAACCTTCTATAGAAACAAGTAGTAATAAGTCTTTATTTACTCTTTCTATCCCCACTCCTAACCTATCTAGGACCCCTCCTACTTCTTCTAGCCTATTTAGGATAGGAAAAAAAAGAGGACATTTTTAGTCTTCTTTTGGAAACCAAAACCAAAACTAAAAACCTATAAAAAATAATAATAATAAAACTTATACCTATTACGGCTAGTATACCTAATATACCTTTTCTTTCCCTCTCTCTAGAACAATACCTATAAAAGGCTCTAGAAAGCCTAACTTAGGCCTATAAAGGGCTAAAAGAAGAAAAGAAAAAGAATAAGTTAAATAGCTAAAGGACTATATATAGTGTTACGGACCTTATATTAGCAGTAGTGCAACTACTAAAAAAAGATATAAATAGGTTAGTTAAGATAGTATAGAAGGCGCTAGAACCAATTAAGCTATAGGATAAAAGGTAGCTAAGCTATATAGCTAGTTACGTTATAAGTTTAGAATATAGGAATATAGGAATGTAGGAATATAGGTAACGTATTAACGTACTAACGTACTTAGTATATTTCTTAGGCGCAGTATTATATATTTAAAGGACTATAGTCTCTACCTAGATAGTTCTCTTTTTTATAATAAATCTTAGAATATAATTAGAGTTAATTTATTAGGTAACCTACTCCATTAAATATATTTAACTATTTAACTATTCCTTAACCTATATACCTAGCCTATTAATAAGTTTACTATAGTATTACCTATGGGGCTTTATTATATATTTACTACTAAGGTTATAGTAAAGGAAGTTAGATAATATACCATCTATAATAGCGACTATAACGCCACCTATAGTAATAACTACTTTAGAATTAGGAGGAGATACTAGTATATATAACGGCGACTTAGCAGTAGTTATAATAAACCAGCTTAGAAGTGTTGTGGAGTAAAATAATATTAATAATTAGGTATTACTCTAATAACTATAAGACATAAAGAGAGAAAAGATTAAGATGCTATTAATTAAAAGATTCTTAAAAGAGAAGTATAAGCTAAAGGGATTCCTTATATAAATAAAGCTAAAGATCTAATATAAAGAGAGCAAGTTAAAATAAGCTATGGATTAGGTAGCATATATAGGGTTATTCTTAATAGGTTAGGCATTAAAGTGGTTAAAACCTTATTTTATAGAGATATAAGCTAATAGACTAGTAACTACTAACTTAAAAGTACGGTATATGTTCTTAAGCTAAAAAGAATTTGCTAGTAGACTAATATAGATATATAGGGATCTGAAATTAATAGCAATAGCTAAGGGGAAGCTATATTAACTTATATAAAGGGTATTAGTAATAAACTATATAATATAGTTCTAGATTCTAGTAGTATAGGCTAAGTAAAACTAAGGGGCGTTAATGGCTTAGTATAGGAGGGGACTATAGGCTAAAGTTTAAGCAACTATAATACTAATAGATAATCTAAGCGACATAAGAGAGCTAATTAAGAAAGCTATTAAGGTAGACAACTAGCTATACTAGAGTAATAAATTTAGTAGAATATAGTAGGGACCGATATATATATAGAAGACACAGCAGTAAGTATTTAGGCTATAATATAGCGCAGAGCTAATAGACCTAAGTAGTACTAAAGAAATAAAGAACTAAAATAAAAGACTATAAAAACCTAGGGTGTAAGAATTAAGTAATTAAAGACCTAAGGAGTAGAGGCTATACTAGAGATTTTAGTAATAGAAGATATTTAGGCAGACTCTATAGTAAGAAAAGTGGTATAAAAAAGAAGCTTATATAAACTGTGGAAAATAGGGTTATTTTGCTAAAGACTATAAAAGTAATTAGTATAACCATATAGTAAAGGGAATAAGACTAGCTAGCGATATATATATATATATATATATATAGAGGGATAAAAATATACTATAAGGAATAAAGGAGTATTTGGTTAAAAGTTTCGCGTTTTATTATAATAATGTATACTAAGTTTATAAGGACGCTAAGTATAGTATAGGCTATTAGTTATAAGAGCCTAAGTTAAGAGGACTCTAGGGTATAAGAAAGTTAGATAAAAAAACAAGATTACCTCTATAAACTAGATTAGGATCTAGATGGTATATTTAGCTAGCAGTTAGCGGAGAAAGTTCTCACGTACTAGTTCTATTTAGCAATAGAATTTAAGGATTAAGATAATTGGACTATTAGTAGCGATAATAAGGTAATAAAGGTAGCTTACTAGGAGCATATAGACCTTAAGGACGTAACAGTAGAGGTAGAGGTTAAATCTATTAAAGAGGGATTAATAGTAGGAGCCGAGACTCCGCTAGATATAATGTCTATTACTTTATAAGACATAGAAGAAGTAAAATAATAAGCCACTTTAGCACTTAATAAAGATAAAAGGCTAAAGGCTTAAGATTTTAAAGAACGGATAAGAGTATAAGCTAGTTATCTACAAGGATAGACTAAAGTAGAAAATTAGAAAGACCAAGCTTCCGTAATAAGGGAAAGAGTTCTAACTATCCCATGCGCGGTCACGATAGGCGCAATAACTAACGAGCCTTGCCCACTACTTACTATCGCCAAATTTTTATGTTATATTTACTGAAAGCTCTATAAGAGGCTTCCGATATACCTTCTTCTCTATTATAGAGCCTCCGCGCGCAGCAACGCAAGCCGTATAGCTTGGTTGCTTAGAGAATATCCAAATAGGCTCTTGCCTACGCCCCCCCGCCGGCGCCTCACGTATACCCTTCCCCCTCATCATAGCGACGCGACCGGGGGTTCGCACAAGACTCGCATCGCCAAAAGCACGTTTGCGACCCATTATAGCGATATAATTAAGGTAGGAAGCGATTTAGTTTCTATGGTGGAGACATTTGCTCATGTTTTGGTGTTCGCGCACGGGCCATATTTATTGCGCCTTGACTGCGCATGGGATAGGTAAATAAAGTATTTAGCCTTAAAGTTAAACCATTAACACTAGAATTATAAAGTTTAAAAGATCTAATAGATCTAATAGCTAGACGTAAACTAGGAGAAAATTAGAAAGGATTTAAGAATTAAATTAAGGCATAGTAAGAATAAAGAGGTTACTAAGAATTAAAAATACTAGGCAGACTAAAAAATAGAGTACCCTTATGCAAAATTACTAATAGGCCTAGAGTAGGTACGCTAAGAGTAAAATAGCTTAAGAAACTAGAATAAGAAGACTTAGAAATTCTAACTAGATTCTAAAAACGGCATATAAAAAGCTGTTACAACGTAATAATAATAAGATACTTCCTTATAGATTATATACGCTTATAGGACTATACTAAAAGTGGTATAAGTAGCGACATAACAATAAATAGGAAGACCTCTATATATAGCTAAATAAAAAAGTTATCTAAGACTAAGTAATTATAGAAAGGCGTATATATTATATTAAAGGGGCATTAATTATAATATTTAAGGGCCTAGAGGAAAGACTATAGGACTAGAAAAATAAAAGGCAAACCTTAGCACTAGTAAATACGAAACTAGCGTTTAGATTAACTAGATAGAGGTTTAAACTTAAAAGTAAAAATAAACTAAGAGTGGACCTAAGATATCTAGTACATTATATATTAGCATAGATTGTATATATAGATAATATATATAATATACGTAAAAATCCAAAGGAAAAGAATTAAAAGTACTCTATAAGAATATATTAGGCGTTAGATAAGCGATAGTATAGAAATACTAAGTATATATATATAGCTGGCATCTAGTAAAAGTCTAGGAGTTAGACAATTTAATACTTTAACTAAAAAGATTTCTTATAGAAGAATGCTTAAATAGATAATAGTAGTACGAGTACCTAAAGAATATATATTTATAGTATATTAAGGATAAGAAGCAAATTAAATATTAGCTAAAGAATAAACTAAGTATAATAGGATCTAGCAGCTAATAGTTAGGAAAAGAAGAGGTCTATAAAACTAAAGGGAGCTAGTAATAAATCCTTAAACCCTTAAAGGAATTTAAGGATAATATATAAATTTATAAGTTAATTAGTAAGATTAACAGTTTAAAGCACTAATAGATAGTAAAGTAATAAGGAACTATATCTTACTAGTAGTAGTAGTAATAGAAAGAATAGGACTACCTTATAGACAAAAATAAGCACCCTTATTTATTAGTTACGATTTTAGGAGATCTAATAGCCTATAAAGAAGGTATTATTAACCTTAAAACAGGACCTATTTAAATAACTATTAAAGAAAGACTGGTTAAGATGTCCTTTAATATCTTACCCTTAGGGTAAGATAAGGTAGTATTAGGTATACCTTAGTTATAGAAATATAATCTAAAAATTAATTATATTATAGGTTAGGTTAATATTAGGGATACTTAATAATATAAGAGGTAATAATAAACCAAGTTAGTATAGTATTAGGTTAGAGTAATATATAAAGAGACTAAGTAAGGCTTAAGTTATATACTAAAAAGATACTATAAGTATAGCAAAAAGCTATAGAGCCTAGAAAGTAAAAAGCTGTTAAAGTATATAGTATAGAACTATAAAATAGAATTAGAACTAAAAATAAGTCTAAAGTTCTTTCTAATCTATAAACTAACTAAAAAAGAGTTAAGAGCACTTAAGGAGTTTATCTAAGAAAACTTATAAAAGGGATATATTAAACTATCGCAGTTATTAGTAGGATATCTAGTATTATTCGTACTAAAGAAAAATAGAAAGCTTAGGCTATATATTAACTATAAACAGTTAAATAGCATTACTAAAAAGGATAGGTATTCTTTACCCTTAATTAGCAAAATCTAAAATTAGATAGGTAATAAGCAAATCTTTATAAAGATAGATTTAAGATAGGCGTACTATTAAATTAGGATTAAGGAGGGTAATAAATAAAAGGCAGCCTTAAGGTTAAAGAAAGGACTATATAAGCTATTAGTTATATAATTTAGGCTTATAAATATACTAGCAATGTTTTAAAAGTGAATTAATAGTATATTAGGAGAATATCTTAATAATTTTGTTATAGTATACCTTAACAATATTATTATTTACTTAATAACTAAGGAAGAATATAGAGAATATATTAAATAGGTTTTAAAGTATTACGGAACGGAGGTAGTAGCTATAGAGCGTATATATTTAAGGAGTCTATAAGACGTTACGCGATCGATTGTAAGGGTTAAGGGCGTAAGGAGGTAATATACCTACGCGTAGCTAATATAAGCTATACATAAGGTATATATAAGAGCACGGGGCTC
>Ga0307515_10009899_pt1 | contig 18359 bp, 19 predicted proteins | sample 17_EM_MG_FD_194513 | JGI IMG/M metagenome (GOLD analysis project Ga0307515, IMG submission 194513) | Populus trichocarpa ectomycorrhiza microbial communities from riparian zone in the Pacific Northwest, United States - 17_EM | ecosystem: Host-associated > Plants > Roots > Unclassified | place...
CCAATGTTAAGAAGAGATAAATATTCAGAATATAAATTGATGTTTCGTTTCCATGATCAATTCTGATTTCTGTAGGTGGATGTGTGCTTGCGACCAAGGTTTGTTCTCTTGATAATTTTCTGATTTTCTTTAATTTCGCTTGATAGTTTTCTGTTTTCTTTTGCTTCAGCCTAAATAACATCCAAACCCCCCCTAAATTGCATATCATCTAGCATAAAAATATGACTTGAACCTTCTTCGTGGGATCGACCCCTTGCTTGCTCTATACTATCTTGTGTGTTGTGTTTTAAGCTAGGGTAATTAATTTGTGCGATCGCGACATCGCAACAGGCGCGACTTAACTGGATAGTGTACTCATCACTACCTGTAGCTTCCTTTATTTCTTCCCATATGTGGACCTGCGACACAAATAAACTATTAAGGATTGGGCTAGCTGGTTTGCATGAAAGTGAATCTGCAGCGGTATTTTCCTGACCAGGACAGTATTGAATTTCATAGTCATAACCCAGTAGTTTTGCCACCCATCATTGTTGATCAAAGGTTGTGATTTGCTGTTCTAGGAGGTATTTAAGACTCTTTTGATCAGTTCGAATGATGAACTTCCTGCCAAGTAGGTAAGGTCGCCAAATGCTAATGGCTTCTACTATCGCCAACATTTCCTTAGCATAAACGGACCATGATCGCTTTGAGATTCCCAATGCTCGGCTCATAAAGGCAATTGGCTTCCCTTGTTGAGAAAGGACTGCACTAATCCCATCACCTGATGCATCGGCCTCAATGATGAATGAGTCATTGAAGTTGGGCATTCCTAGAGTTGGCGTGGTGGTCATGACACTTTTGAGTGCGAGGAAGGTGGCTTCTGCTTCATCATTCCAACCGAACTAGCCCTTCTTTATTGGTGAGAGGGCGGGCGATAACACCATAATCTTTCACAAATTTCCTATAATACCCAGTGAGTCCTAAAAATCCACGTAATTCAGAGATGTTAGTAGGACGAGGCCATGCTATCATGGCTTTTATTTTTCCCATATCTACCTTGACCCCTTGTGCTGTAACAATATGCCCCAAATATTCAAGCTCATGCTGACCAAAAGCACATTTTTTTGCTTTGATAAAAAACCAATGGTGCCATAGTACCTCAAAAGCTATTTCCACATGTTGCAAATGAGTTTCCTAGGTTGGGTTATAAAGTAAAATGTCATAAAAAAAACGAGGATATATTTTTTGAGATAGGTCGAAAGATAGAATTCATGATGGCTTGGAAGGTAGAGGGGGCATTGCACAAACAGAAAGGCATGACCAAATACTCGTAGTGGCCATTGTGTGTTCTAAAAGCAGTTTTAGGAATGTCTGGAGAATGAACCCTTACTTGGTAGTATCCTGCCCTGAGATCCAACTTGGTAAAATAGGTGGCACCATGCAACTCGTCCAACATATCTTCTATTGTCGAAATGGGGAAGCAGTCTTTGATAGTCACTGTGTTGAGTGCATGATAATCAGTACAGAATCGCCAACTACCATCTTTCTTCTTAACTAGTAACTGACACGATCAAAAGATTAATGTCTTATCCCAAGTGCAGGAGTGTCAAAGTAATAAATAACCCGGCAAGACCGGGGTCGAACCACAGGGAGGTCAACCATATAAAGTACAAATAATAAAATGATATTGATGTTGAAGAGAACTTTGAGATGTGATAATGATGAAAAGATTAAACAATGATAAAACAATTGTCAATGTTAAAGGATCCACTAATGGTATTTCAAATAAGCATATTATAAGCTCCTTTTTATTACTCAACTGGAAACCATACACAGAGGTTCCAATAAGATGATTTATCATTAATGGCTCATTATAAAGTGTTAACATGATCATATTAATTATCTTATTTAAGTAACACCAATACTTATTATCAGGTATTCTTGATGCTAACTTATGTTAACAACAAATCAAGTTCCTCTCATAACAACGATGTTGGCCGAAGACTATGAATGATCAAACATTTATTGTACCAAGTGTTATACAACATAAATCTAGATTAACCATTTAATAAGCAAGGTATTAAGAGTGAATAAGATAAAAATGATAAGACATGTTAAAAGCAAATTGTTTTGGATATAAGCATTGAAGTTCATGTTGAATTTATATTATATTTATCCTAAGACCATTAGTGAAACCTCTTCACCATGAAGAGAAACATGAATAAAAAAGATAAGAACATAGTTATGATAAAAGCATAAACAAGAGATTAATGAAAGCAAAACTTAAACATTACAAAAATACAAAGAAAAAAAGCAAGAATATGATCTTGATCTAAAAACTAAGATGCCTAAATACATGGCAACTACCTCCTTTTATAGGCTAAAATTCAGAACTATTGATTTGATGACTAACTATTTAGTTGATGGACAACCGTTGACTTGGTGGCTGATTATTGACATTGTTGGCTGGTTATTGACTTTGTTGGTTGGCCAAAACATCATTACTAACATCATAATTAGAGCACATAGTCTTCATAAAAGTTATGGGAAATTGTCTCAGCTTTCCAGCAAAAAGAAGAATGAGATTATTTGGACTTTTGGAACTCAAGATATAAGCTGAATATCGAACAGTGTCTGGGCTGCAGGACAGATTCAGACGTCTCTTTTATTGCTAAAATTTGAACTTGAAAACAGAAGATTCGAATCTTAGACTCTTCATGAAAGTTTTAGGCCTATGTCTTATCTTTTCATCAAGATAAACCAGACCTAAATCCAAGATCTACAACTTCAGTTATGATCCAATAACCAAATGGTGTTCCAGTTTGAATTGAACTAGCATCTCTTCTCTAAGCTCAGTCCTCTCTTTGTCTTTTTACTTTCAACAATTAATCACATCAATCAATCATTTGAATTGTGAGATATACTTGCATTCAAAATAAGCATTTACCATAAATTAATGATATCTTATATTATCAGACTTGTTATTATAAAACATGCTTTAGTTAGGGAATTTAATGATACTTTAGTGCAATATGATGATATAAAATCTTAATGAAAATGCACTTTTAAGTACTAATCAGTAACACCGGGGATGAAAAGGGGCTAATACCTGGTCGTATGATTCCTTGGTTGAGCATCTCTTGCACCTGCTTCTCAATTTCCTCCTTTTAGAAATATGCATACCGGTATGGCCGTACGTTAATTGGTTCAGTTCCTTTTTTTAAAGGAATGCAATTGTCTACTTCTCTTACAGGTGGTAATTGGGTGGTTCGGTAAAGACATCTACGTAATGTTCTAACAATTTATGTATGGTTCGTTGTATGTCTTCTTGTGCCACATCCTTTAGTGAATGCATACAGATGGCAAATAAAGAATGACCATGATGAAATTCTTTTAACAACTTCTTAAGGGAAGCTTTTTGGATTGAACATTGGTCCAATCCTTGCAACTTTTATGGCATATTCTCCCACTGAAATTCCATAGTGAGTTGTTTCCAATTGCAAGTGATTGATCCTAGCATCTCCAACTATTGAAAGCCTAGTACCAAATCGAGACCTGCTATGGGAAGGGCATATAGGGTGAGCAGAAAAGGAATACCCTGTAGGTTGACTAGTACCTGTTCAAATCTCCCTTGGCAACTCAACTTTTCCCCGTTGGCGACTCCCACTTTGAAAGGGTCGGTGGGAACCACGGGTAACCGCAAATGGCGAGTAACATGGTCACTAATGAAGTTATGAGTCGAACAAATATCGATGAGGGCTACTACCTCTAGTGATCCGATCTTGGCTGCCACTGGGTGAGGACCATCCTGTTAGTGCATGCAACGAAATCTTAGGCTCTGGCTCTGTTTCAGGTTCACTCTCTACGTGATGTTCATCTGTCACTTCTTCGCATTTGAAGAAACTGGTTTCGACGGGTGCTTTCCAATAACAACAATTGTGGCCCTCGACATTTATGACATGCAGTGAATTTGTCATTACAATTGAAGCACAACCCCATGGTTCATCTTTTCTGCATTTATTCCCACGATAAGCGTTTAACTAGGAAGGTTGGTTTGATGCCGGCTGGATCGAGAAGATTTGGTTGTGGACGGTTGATTTGGGGTGGTCGTGTGAATCTTCGTTGTCGAACTAGCTGTTCATCCTTCGTTCTCGCAAGGCTGATAGCTTCTTTCAGTGTCCATGGTTTTAACATCTGAATACCTTCAGCAATCTCGGATTTTAATCCGCTCATAAAGGTCCCTACCAACACCTTTTGAGTCCACCCCTGAACTCAATTGCCCAACTTCTCAAATTCTTGTTGATACTCTCGCAGAGATCCTACTTGTCGTATGTGTGAGAGGGCCTCATCAAAATCTTCACCGTTCGTAGGTCCAAACCAAGCCCACAGTTCCTCGTCAAACACTGCCCACGTAACCTCTCTCATTTCTTCATGAAATGTACAGTTCAACCATCTCCACCACTGGTTGGCTTCACCTTTCAGGTGAAATGATGCCAAAATAACCTTTTGTGCTTTTGCCATGGTTTGGAACTCAAAGAATTGGTCCACTCGAGCAAACCACACTGTTGGGTTGCCCTTTGGAAACTTGGGAAACTCAAGTTTGGCTATTTTAGAAGACACAACCAAACAGGGTCTCTCATTGTTATCTTTGTGAGAACGTGAATGTGCGTCTTGCTCATGAGTGTCGTGGTTGGTGCTTTCTTTATTGGAAAAAAACATTTCAGGCATACGGTTGAGTGTGGCCTCCAGTTGATTAAATTTGTCCGCCATTCCCAACTCCATTCGATGCATGCCATCCTGCAGTCCACCAAGCCCAGCTTCTAGACTTTCAATACATTCTTTGTTGGTGGACATGATAATAACCAGGCTCTGATACTAATGATAGGTCCTAATCAGAACTGTTAAAGTATTTATCAAGATATATGCTCTCTTCGAGTGAGAGGAAACCACATATTTTGGATAAACAATTCCTTCCTTTTTATTTTTGAACCACTCTTTAAATAAGTCGTAGCTTAACAAACTACCTAAAAGCAAGGAAACTAACAAGAAGCAAATAACAACAGAAGCAAACTACGCTAGAGTCTAACATCACAACTTATTCGAAATAATCGGAAAATCCCCTAAAGACTTGGTCTCTTGTAGTCCACATCTCCCATAGGTTGATTCGTGCATGCAACTGCATGCAACCACTCTGTTACTAGTCACTTTTTGCCACAATACTTGGGATTCTTCCTGTCATGTCTGGTGGACCTTCGTAGTAGCCTATCAGGGTCTCTCTTGCTACTATGGAGAGGAGATGTCCGCTGTGAAAGGAAGAGAAGAGGCAGTGTTGTTACTAGTGGTTGGGAGCAGCATTGTTGATTCGATGAAATAGTCTTGAATGACTTTGTTTTTTTTATCTTAATAGTGAATAATATGGAGTAGGGAGAACTGTAACTTAGTTTGGGTTAAACGAGGTTGAGGTTATTATGTGGAGCTTTGGTTTTAGAGGCTGGTGAAAAGGGCTATTGTTGCTGGTCGGGTTGGTGGATCTCGTTTGGTTCGGTGGTTGAGATGAGTGGTGGAGAAAAGGAAAATGGCATCGGGTATTCGAGTTGATGGTGGTATGTGTGCTGAAAGGGAGAGGGGATGTTGGGTTTTTGTTTGTTTTGGTTACGGGTTAGCTGAGAGAGGTAAAGGAATGAGAGATGAATAGTCCAGTCGCATGTACTACACTAGCATAACAGTAGGGGTGAGAAAAAAAACCAAAAAAACCGATTAAACTGAGAAAACAGGAAAAAAAATAACTAAAAAAACTGAACCGTGAAAAAAAACCGATTAGAATTTCTAAAAAGCTGATAGGTTTGGTTCAGTTTTGGTTTGATAAGCCTGAAACTGAAAAAACCGATCCGTGAAAAAAAACCGATTAGAATTTTTAAAAAACTGACCAGTTTGGTTCGGTTTTGGTTTGATAAGCCTAAAACCGAAAAAACCGAACTGAACTAATCGATTTCAGTTCGGTTTCTTGATTGGTATGGATCACAAACATTTTAGGCCACAAGTAATGTCGTCAAGTCTCTAAAGTTCTTACCAAAACGTAAAGCTCTTTATCACAAGTAGGATAAATCAATACTGCACCGTTGAGATTTTTGCTAAAATAAGCTATAAGCTTTTTTCCTACATTAAAACAACTCTAAAACCTATTCTTGAGGCATCATATTGAATCTTAAAAGTTTTCATAAAATCAGGCAATGATAATAATTGAGTTGAAATTTTTTTGCCCCATCAAGAACCCACAAATCTCTTAACTAACTTAGTTAAAGGTGCAGCTAGAGTACTGAAATCCTTACCAAATCTCTTAAAAAAACTAGTCAAACCATGTAAACTTCTTACCTTAGTGATTGACTTAGGTGTACGCTATTCTTAGATAACCTTAACATTTTCCTCATTCATCTCAATACCTTTTACACTAACAATATATCCAAGAAATGACATATTTTCCATGACAAAGTTACACATTTTCATATTAGCATATACACATTCTTTTTGCAAAACAACCAATACATTCACCCAATGTTCAACATGCTCCTTTAAATTCTTGTTATAAATCAAAATATCATCAAAATAAACCACAACAAACTTACTTATAAAATTGCACAAAACATGGTTCATCAATCTCATGAAAGTACTAGGTGCATTAGTCAGTCTAAAAGGTATAACTAACCACTCATACAAACTATATTTAGTTTTAAAGGTAATTTTTCCATTTATCTCCCTCTTTTATTCTTATTTGATGATATTCACTTTTCAAGTCAATCTTAGGAATCACACAAGACCTATGCAATTCATCTAACATGTCATCAAGTCTAGGAATTAGGTGTATATACTTTACATATTATTGATGACATGACAATCAACACACATCCTTCAAGTTCTATCCTTTTTTAGTACTAACAATATTGGAATTGCACATGGACTAATGCTTTCTCTTATGTACCATTTTGTCATCAATTCTTTTACTTTTCTTTGAAGTTCCTTTATCTCATTGAGATTACTTCTATAGGCTGACTGATTAGATATACATGCTTCAAGTACAAGATCAATTTGGTGCTCAATTCTCCTAAAAGAATGCAACCTACTAAGAATCTCACCAGGAAAAATGTCCTTAAAATCATATAATAAAGAAACACAAACACTAGAAATACAATAATCAAAGTCATTAGTGTTAAAATATACCTTCTTATATACAAGTAAAATTATATGCATTTTATAAAAATAAGCATTCATAATCTCACTCCTTTTTATATAAGAATTAACATGTTTCTTTACTTTTTCTTATTCTCTTCTTTTCTCACCCTTCTTTTTTCTCTCTTATTTTCTTCTCTCATCTCTCAGCCGAATCACCACTAATTCATATTTTGATTGAATCTAACCTTCTTCTCCCTTGGCTCATTTTCTTTTCACTCTTCCTCACATCTTCACATGGTTGATCTTTTTTTTCGATTTCGCTTTCTCCTTTCAATTTCAATTGGTCTTCATACACTTGTTGATGCAAATCTCGTAATCACATGGTCACGCAACCCACAATCAAGATTGAGATTTGATCCCGGAAAGACAAAATAGGTCTGATAAAAGTGTGACACAATGAAAACCTTCCCCAAGACACCAATACTATTGGAATGAAGTCAAATGATATCTCAAAGTTAATTAATCTTCGATAAATCAGATTTAGTTTATTCAAGAACCGAAGAATGCAAGAATCACTCTCACACATTAAAACTGAAAAATTTAAAAGTATTATTCATCATTGGCTGCTGAAATTTAGGTTACATATGTTTAAATAGTTTTTGAAAAAATTAAACCTAATGGATCCACCCTAGTGGATTGATTTGACCCATTTACAAAATTGACCCAAAAACCTTAAACTAAAAAGTCCATATCCTGATCCAAACAAGCCTTGGATCCTAACTGAAAATAAAGTATTAATTAAGTACAAACAAGTCTTGGGCTATAGCTAAAATAATAAAAATAAAACTCATAAGTTAATTCCATATGCTATTGTGAGAAGAGAATAAGAAGAAAAGAAAACAATACAATTTTAATAATAGGCTTATTTATAGCCTACAATATTGCCCAATGATCCTATAAACCAATCTGTCATTAAATACCACTAGCCTTTCTTTCATTGTAAGAAAATGATTTTGGAACATTAATGAATCCTTGCAACACGTAAAAGTTATATTGTGGCCAATTAAAGATCCTTGTAGAACTAGGAAATTCCCAAAACAAGCTGCCATGTCCTTGCAGCAAAATGATCCTTGCTAAATAAGAAGTCCACAAGTCAAAAGGAAGTAAATAACAAAATTTATACAGCTTGCTCTGACTTATATAACAACTCCTTCTCAAACTCCGATGCATTTGAATTGTTACTCCAATATAGAAAAATACCTCTAGAATCTTCTAGTAAAGTTTAAGCTCGGTCCAACGGTTTGATTTAGAGTTATGATTAGTAACGTAAAATTGGATGGTATGAGATTTTAAGCCAAAATCCAAATCTAACCATACTTAGATCATATCAAAGGTCTTCTACCTTTTTACAATTTATATTGTGTCTTTTATAACTTTTTATAGGGTATTTTGTTAAGTATGTAATTGATAGTTAAAATTTCCTCCCGCCGCAAGTTCTAAGGTGCTCTTGAACTTATCAACATGTCATTCACCATTTTGGTTAATGTTTGGTTCTTACATTTCACAACATCATTTTGTTATGGTCAATAAGGAGCAGTAGTTTGGTGGATAATACCATTTTAGGCATAGTTTTAAAACTCGACCCGGCGGGTCGACCCGTGGCCCGGATGACCCGAGGCTGGAACCGAGCCGGGTTTAAGAAAAACCCAGCTAAGGATTTGACCCGGAAAAACCTGGTCAACCTAGAGGGTCAACACGACCCGTAAGACCCGAGTAAACCCACATGAGACCCGCTATATATATATAGTAAAACACCATCGTTTTAGCCTTTTACTATCAAAACTCAAACCATCTGCAACACAAAGACAAATAAAACCTAATCTCTTTAATCTTCGAAGTCTTATCAATTGCAAAGAAGAGCAGAGGAATTTAAGCCACACACAAAAGACTTCAAGGCAAGTCATACCAGGTTTTGTCCCCGTCTCTCTTTTGGCCCTCAGCAAACACTAAATCTGTTTTAGCAGAGTGTTTGTTTCTTTTCTTGATTTGGCTTTCTTCATTTTAGATCTGCGAATCAAGGTTATATGAAGTTACTGTTACTTATTTCTCTATTGGAAACAAAAAGATCAATAACTGGGATTCCTTTTTTGACACAACTTTTTTTTCTTTTTTTTTCTGGGAAAACATTGAACATGGATAGTTTCTATTGATTATAGGAGTGGAGTAAAGGGGGGGGGAAGAGGAAAGAGTGAAGAGGGGCGAGCAAGATGTGTAATAGATTTTGTTGTGATTCAAGACAACTTCTGCGGCTTTTCAATGTAGGGAGAAATTCTTAGTGTAGTGGTGTAGGGGTGATGTATGAGATTTTAAGGACAGGGATAGGAGGGAGGCATAGGCTTAAGAGTGTATATTTGTGTTCCAAGTTTCATGTTTGGTAAAAGAACTGTCTAGAAAAGTAAATCGTGCTCTGACCATTAATGAAAAATTGAAAATTTCACGAGAAATATTCTTTTTTTTTGTTGACCCGGGTCAACCCATCTGACTCGTGACCCGATCATTGTACCGGATCGACCACTAGGTCGGGTTTTAAAACTATGATTTTGGGAATAGAATTCACCAAATGTGCGTCTTATTCTCCACATTTATCACTTCTTATTACCTTTATCTTCTTGTTAATTTGTTTGTTAACTTTATTCTTGTAATGTTTAATCATTTCAAGAACTTCATCTTTGCTCATAAAAATATAGCTATAACAATACCTTGTGCAATCATCTATAAAAATAATATAATACCTTTTCCCACCTCTAATTTGCACAAATTTTAAATCACCAATATTTGAGTGAATTAAGTATAAAAGTTCATTACTTCTTTTAATTGTTTGTAACAAAAGGTTTTGTGAATTTTGATTCTATATAAATTTTACATTTATGATTTTTCTAAAAAATGATATTTGTTAATAAATTTATTTTTTATTAACCTTTACATGTAATTATAATTCATATGACCTAACATGTCATGCCACACATCATAAGACTGAAGCAAATAAGTAGAAGAGGTAATCTTATTATTGTTCTCATCATTCATTTTAAATAGGTCATCATAGAGATACCCCTTTTCTACAAACATACCACTCTTAGAGAATATAAATTTATTACTATAAAAAACTATTTGAAAACCACTTTTACTCAATAATGAGCCAAACACTAAGTTCTTTCTAATGTCAGCAACATGTAGTACATTGTTGAGGGTGAGAAGCTTTCCAAAGGTCATCTTCAGTAGGACCTTTCCAACATATAGTACTTTGGAGTTAATGAGTTCTCCATTTATAGGTTTTCTCCATCTGTTTTTTTGTTATTGGAAAACATCTTCTTCTCAGCATATGCATATCTTGTAGCACTAGTGTTAACCCATCACTGCTTAGAATTGTTGATTAGGTTAACTTCAGAAGCAACAACAAGCATGTTCCATTCTAAAACTTCATCAGCGAGGTGATCAACTTGGTTGATATTGGCTTCAATAATCATTTCCTTTCTTTGGTTACTTTGTTGAGTTGTTCACTATGATTTGTTTAATTATCACCATTTTACTTACAAATTATACCATATATGAAAATAGTATCGTGTGAAAATATTTTCACTAAGTAAGTTTCCATGAAAGATTGGCAGGGTCACAAACGGTCCTATTTAAAACTCAATCTTCTTAAACATAACTTCCTAAACTGTATCTATTCACCACACTAAATTTTCATATATGTGAACAATAACATATACATGAATAATATTATATACATGAACAAATCTGACCAGATAAATTTGATGTCATTCTTAGATTTAGAAATTTGCTAACTATGAACCTTTTCATAATGACAACTTCAACCTTAAACTTTTTACCCAAAGCTTTTCAGAGTGTCTTCACACTCTTGATTGAATTGTACACTTCATATTGTGTATTATTTAATCTATTCAAATCGATAATATCTGTAAATAAATATTTTGGCTCCACAACAAGTAAAATAAAATAAAACTTGAAATAAAGCAACTTGATAAAAATATATTTAAATTATGCAAGATAAAAAAAATATACACTTTTGTTTATTCTAATTCAAATTAAACATGTATTACGTCAAAAAATATATATTTAAACAAGAAAGAACAAATGCATGATTATACCATGGCGATCCCCTTCCCTAGGATCCTAACATACACTAAATATATGTTAACCGATACATGGCGATCCCCTTACCCGGGATCCTAACATACACTAAATATGTGCTAGTCCAAACATGGCGATCCCCTTACCCGGGATCCTAACATACACTAAATGTGTGCTAGTCCAAACATGGCGATCCCTTTACCCGGGATCCTAACATACACTAAGTGTATGTTAGTCCACGCCTCATATCAAACTTCTCATATTTCCTTTATCAACGATAATTTCGTCACTTGGCAATTCACATAACAACCTTTCACCTCGAATACACATACATTCAGAATACTATCCAACATATCGACATCATTACGCAAACTTTCCTCCTTTCACATAATATTCAACATTCGGTAATTCACATTTCACATCAATAACATATTAAATCATGGAATTTAACTAGAAAGTATAGGTGCGGATCACCTACCTACAATAGAAGCTTAACTCATGCTCCCTTGTTGTTGCTGCTGCACAACACCTGTGGTCCCTCCTAATAATCAATGGCATAATCTCATAAGTTATCCTCATTCAAGGATACATTTCATAATAACCATATTAACAGCCAATACAGGTCTTTCTTTCAATTATTCCTTTCTTTATATTTTACGTTCTCTTATTTCATCTATTAATATCGTCATTCTTTGTCCAACCATGGTTATCATTCTTTTCTTTATATTTGAACTGTTACTGTATTGAACTGTCACTGTTTTAAACCTTTACTGTCTTGAACTGTTACTGTATTGAACTATTACTGTTTTGAACCGTTACTATCTTGAACTGTTACTGTTTTGAACTGTTATTGTTTTTGTTTTTGAATCGTTACTGTCTTGAACTGTTACTGTTTTGAATCATTACTGTCTTGAACTGTTACTATATTGAACTGTTACTGTTTTTGTTTTTGAATCATTACTGTTTTGAACTGTTACTGTATTGAACTGTTATTGTTTTTGTTTTTGAACTGTTACTGTCTTCGTTTTTGAACGTTACTGTCTTCAAATGTAGTATTCTGACCTCTCCTTAGATTTTTAACTATATCCAGAGTTCTAGAACTCTGTTTCAAGCAAGATTGGTCTTGTTGGAAAGCTAAGACATGAGGCTACAAGTCCTCTGAAGGAAGGAGAACCCATTTTTGCCCCCAAGATAGTCAAAATTGCTCATCAAATAATCAGTCCTACCACCCTACAGAGTCAATCATGACCCAGTCTTGGTTGGTGACCCATAATTGGAGTTCTACAAATCCAAATTGAGCAAGACCAATTTTCTTAGTTAGCTAACATCTAAAACTACAATTTCTATAAAGGAACCTGGTCCTAATTCCCTCATCCTACTACCTGAAATCGTATCAAAAGTCAGGAGACGAGCCTGTACAGATTTGTCACCCCCTTCCATTCACACATAACATTCACAAACTATATTTTCTGGGTAAATTATCATGGTTACACGCCCCCAATCACATACCACACCTGAATTAACTTAATTTTAACAACTAATACTTTTTCTCCATTTCAAGGCTAAGAACTCTAATCTATAATTCAACATCAAGGCATCAATTCATAATCGAATTTGAAATGAATTATAAAATCATGTTTAGAACACCTTACCCAGTAAGAATTAAGGTTTTGATCTTCAACCAGTTGAAGATTTTCGACCTACTCCTTCCTTTTTCTAATGACAGCCGGCCCTCCTTCTTCCCTTCTTATTCAAATTTTCTTGTAATCCCTTGCTTGCAAGTGTTTATTCCATCTATAAACCCTTAATCTTGGATGGGTTCTTGAAATTTTAGTGCTTCTCTCTTGATTTTGCAAGAATGGATACAAAAACTCCCTCTTTTCTTTCCTTATGGTTGCTGCAGATTTTTTTTGGTGAGGAGAGGAGTATTTATACTTTATAATTTTTCTTATTTATACTTAGACCCCATTTCTTTTACGTGTATTATTTTTGCCCCCACATCTTTTTTTTCTTATAATCAAGCTATACCTCTTTTCATTTCTTATAACTCCACCTTAAAACTTTTTGTTTAGTTTATTTTATTCAATTAAATCCAATCCTCAACATTACTGGGTTAATTTATAATGTTTCGAATTATTTCACCCGGAAATTTATATCCAAAAATTCTGAATTTCTATTTTTATTTAACCCTATACGTGAATTTCTTCACTTTTATTTCCCATGTAGTTAGTTTGCAATTTAAGCAACCTTTATTTTTCTTGGGGTTTACAGGCCATGACAACCACTCCCACATTGGCCATGACAAATTTCAACGAAGCTTTCACTATCGAGACAGATGCATCCAAAGAAGGAATTGGAGCGGTCCTAGCACAACAAGGCAAACCAGTGGCATACATGAGTCGAGCTCTTGGGGTGACCAAGAAGTCCTGGTCGACATACACTAAGGAAATGTTGGCTATCATAGAGGCCATACGCTTGTAGCGGCCATACCTTCTAGGCAAAAAAATCTATATTCAGACCGATCAACGTGGTCTCAAGTATTTTTATTAGAACAAAGAATAGCAACCCCGGAGCAACAAAAATGGGTTGCTAAGCTCTTGGGCTACGACTATGAAATTATCTACCACCCGGGCTGTGAAAACTCTACAACAAATGCTTTCTCAAGGAAGCAAGGTAGTCCCATTCTTCACCATATTTTTACTCCGTAGGTTAGTTTATGGTAAGAAATTAAGATAGCCTCAAAGCAAGACCAACACATTCAGTCAATAGGTCATATGGCCACTTAACATCCTGAAGGATCATTTACATAGCGTTAAGGGCTATTACTATACAAGGGGAGGGTCGTCGTTCTGAATGATGCAACCTTAAGAGCTAGTTGTTACACGAAATACATGACACTAAGGTAGGGGGTCATTCAGGAGTTTTACGTATATTCAAAAAGCTTGGGAAACAGTTTTACTGGCCTGGAATACGTAGAGTAGGGTAGAACTATGTCAAGGGGTGCGAGATTTGCCAGAAGATAAAAGCCGAGACATTGGCTCCAGCTGGGCTTCTTCAGCCATTGTAGATTCCGTGCCAAGAATGGGACGACATCACCTTAGATTTTATTGAAGGATTACCAGTCTCACAAGGAAGGGATACCATCATGGTGATTGTTGACAGGCTTAGTAAGTCCACACATTTTCTCACTTTACGCCATCCTTTTACTACAAAGAATGTGGCAGAAAAATTCATGAAAGCGTTCTCCATGGAATGCTCAAGTCCATTGTTAGTGATCGGGGCCCAATTTTCATCAGTAACTTCTGGCAAAAATTCTTCAGGATGTCGTGTACCAAACTTTAACTCAGTTATGCATACCACCAACATACGGATGGCTAGATATAAGTTATCAATCGATGCGTCGAGCAATATTTATGGTGTTTCATTCATTAGTGGCCAAAAAAATGGTGTTACTACTTACCTTGAGTGGAGTATTGGTATAATACCACATACCATATTTCGACCAGAATGACCCCTTTTCAGGCACTGTATGAAAGGTTGCCACCCTCCATTCTAATGTACAATGAAGGCCTGACATTAGTGCACGAAGTCAACCAACAACTTATAAGCCGTAATGAACTGCTATAACAATTGAAGGCCAACGTAGAAGCAGATGGCAGACCAAAAGAGAATAGATATAACGTTTCAAATCGGTGACTGGGTGCTTCTCAAGTTGCATCTATATCGCCAACAAACAGTCTTCAAGTGGGTCTATTAGAAACTCGTTAGCCATTTTATGGCCCATATAAAATTCTAGAAAAGATCGGACCTGTCACCTACAAATTACAGTTACCAGAGGAAGCACACATTCATTTAGTGTTTCATGTCTCACTTCTTAAACGATACCAGACAAACGAAGGAATTGTTGAGCCAAAACAAGTCGAATTACCACTAGTCATCGCTGATGGAGTAATAATTTTAGAGCCGCAAACTATTTTAGACTGTCGTTGGCTCAAACAGGGAACACAACTTGTCACTGAAAGCTTAGTGTAATGGAAGCATCTTCCCGTCGAGGAGGCAATGTAGGAACTAATGGCTAAGCTCCGGGAGTTGTTTCTGAATCTGGACCTTGGGGACAAAGATCCATTTGATGGGAAAGGTATTGATAGGCCACGACGATCAGAAAGGGGCCATAAGCCGAATCCCAAATATTTTGGATGAATATCAGCACGTACAAGATCGTCGCATGCATGCTGCATGCAACATAGCAGGCAGTGGACGAAACCATTAAAGCACGTGGGAGGAGTTTTACGTGCGAATGGGTCTCCAGTGTGAATGGGTCTTCAGCAGTTATAAGCAACAATCTCCTGTTAACTGGATAAACAGAGTAATTATATATATATATAATTATATATATATATATACATGTATAGGGTGTTCATATTAAAATTTATCAAAATTTCCACTAAAATTTCAGAAGAGTCTCCCCTATATCGGGAGGTCCCAAGTTATTAACATACAACCTGTTTACACTTCTAATATCCCGCATCTCCTAACTCAATTCAACCTAATCATCCTGGGTCTCAATTCCACAAAACATCATCATTCATGTCAACCATAATATTTATGATATACATTGAACAACAATTATCATTATGGATGGATAAAAGATATAAACATGCATACATGAAATATGGTTATACAAACTACATAATTAAATTCATCTATTCAAGTTTAAACATCAATTATCAGTAAGATTTCGGGAATTAGGATCAGGTTCCTTCATAAAAATTGTAGTTTTGGATGTTAGCTAATTAAGGAAATTGGTCTTGCTCAATTTGTAGCTGTATAACTCCAGTTATGGGTCACTAACCGAGACTGAGTCGTGCATGACTCTGTAGGGCAGTAGGACTGATTAGTTGATGAGCAATTTTGACTATCTTGGGGGCAAAACTAGGTTCTCCTTCCTTCATAGAACTTGCAGTCTCGTGTCTTAGCTTTTCAATGAGACTAATCTCGCTTGAAACGGAGTTCTAGAACTCTGGATATAGTTAAACATCTGAGGAGAGTTCATACAATAATGGTTGGACAATAACAGTTTAATGTCTAGACAGTAACGGTTGGATAGTAACAGTTCAATGTCTAGACAGTAACGTAGGAGTCAATACATGTTGATCCCCTTACCCGAGATCCTAACATACACTAAATGTATGCTGGTCAATACATCATAACATACACTTAAATGTATGCTAGTCAAAACATGGCAATCCCCTTACCTGGGATTCCTAACATTGCACTAAATGTATGCTAGTCCACGCCCCATATCACACTTCTCATATTTCCTGTCGGTGATAATTTCATCACTTAGCAATTCACACAACATCCTTTCACCTTGAATACTATTCAAAATATCAACATCATTACGCAAAATGTTTCCTCCTTTCCCATAATATCCTACATTCGGTAATTCACATATCACATCAATAATATATTAAATTATGGAATTTAACTTGGAAGTATAGGTGCGGATCACCTATCTGCAGTAGAAGCTCTACTCGTGCTCCCTTGCTACTGTTATTGCACCACATCGGTGGTCCCTCATGAAATCACAGGCTCATCTCATAAATGTTCCTCATTCAATGATATTTTTTATAATAATCATATCAACAGCTAATAGGTCTTTCTTTCAATCATTTCTTTCTTTATATGTTACATTTTTCTCATTGCACCCATTAATATTGTCATTCTTCTTCCAACCATAGTTATCATTCCTTTCTTTATATTTGAACTGTTACTGTTTAAATCTCGAACTGTTACTGTTTAAATCTCGAACTGTTACTATCTAAACATTGAACTGTTACTGTCTTGAACCGTTACTGTCTAGGCATTGAACTATTACTGTCCAACCATTATGGTCTAGGCATTAAATTGTTACTGTCCAACCGTTACTGTCTAGACATTAAACTGTTACTGTCCAATAGTTACTATTTGAACTCTCTTCGGATTTTTAACTATATCCAGAGTTCTAGAACTCCGTTTCAAGCGAGATTGGTCTCGTTGGAAAGCTAAGACACGAGGCTACAAGTTCTCTGAAGGAAGGAGAACCCATTTTTGCCCCCAAGATAGTCAAAATTGCTTATCAACTAATCAGTCCTACTACCCTACAAAGCCAGGCACGACATAGTCTCACTTGGTGACCCATAACTGGAGATCTACATATCCAAATTGAGCAAGATCAATTTTCTTAATTAGCTAACATCCAAAATTACAATTTGTATGAAGGAACCTGGTCGTAATTCCCTCATCCTACTACTTGAAATCTTATCAAAAGTCAGGAGATGAGCCTGTCCAGATTTGTCACCCCCTTCCATTCACACATAACATTCACAACTATATTTTCTAGGTAAATTATCATGGTTTCACGCCCCCAATCACATACCACACATGAATTAACTTAATTTTAACAACTAATACTTTTTCTCCATTTCAAGGCTAAGAACTCTAATCTATAATTCAACATCAAAGCATCCATTCATAAATCGAATTTGAAATGAATTATAAGATCATGTTTAGAACACCTCACCCGATCAGAATTAAGGTTTCGATCTTTAATCAGTTGAAGATTTTCGATTCCCTCCTTCCTTTTTCTTTAATGACAGCCGACCCTCCTCCTACTCTTCTTGTTTCAATTTTCATGTTAATCCATTGCCCACAAGTGTTTAGTCCATCTATAAACCCTTAATCTTAGATGGGTTCTTGAAATTTTGGTGTTTCTCTCTTGATTTTGCAAGAATGGATACAAAAACTCCCTCTTTTCTTCCCCTTTGGATTGCTGTCAATTTTTGATGAGGAGATGAGTATTTATACTCTATAATTTCTCTTATTTCTACTTAGGCCCCATTTCCTTTAAATGTATTATTTTTGCCCCAACATCTTTTTATTTTCTTCTTATAATCAAACTATATCTCTTTTCATTTCTTATAACTCCACCCCATAACTTTTAGTGTAGCTTATTTCCCTCAATTTTATCAAATCCTCAACATTTCGGGTTAATTTATAAAGTCTCAAAATATTTTGTTCGG
>Ga0307515_10009900_pt1 | contig 18359 bp, 6 predicted proteins | sample 17_EM_MG_FD_194513 | JGI IMG/M metagenome (GOLD analysis project Ga0307515, IMG submission 194513) | Populus trichocarpa ectomycorrhiza microbial communities from riparian zone in the Pacific Northwest, United States - 17_EM | ecosystem: Host-associated > Plants > Roots > Unclassified | place...
CAAGACCCCACCAAAAATCAACTCAATCAACTTAATTGAAGCTTTTGATACTAATATATCACCTATATAGCTTCCAAATCGTGGTGTTCTACCGTTTAACATTCACGTGATTTACCTCGTTCCATCGCACCTTGTATTCTATAGGCTTTCGAGGTTTTCGAGGCCTTAATTGCCTCTGCTGCTCCTGGCTTTCTACCTGGCTTTCTACCAAGCTTTCTGCCTGGTTCTCTACCTGGCTCTCTACCCGTTCAACTACCTGATTGCGATCGTTCCTTTGGCGTCTTTGATTGTAGAGCTGTCGATCTGCAATTAAGCCAGGGCCTCGAGTATTTTGACGTGGATTTGGAACGATTATATCAACTGATTTTTGCCACTCTTCCTCAGTGATTTCCTCGATTTCCTCGCCGCTCTGTGTAGGAAGGAAGAATTGTAGATAGGCGTCAGGTAAACCGCAGTGATTGCGTAGCGTCTCGTAGCCCGTTTGAAGCACCTCAACGATCGTAGGAAGCTTGCGATTGGCTTCCTTACGGAGCTGCTGTCGGCTTCGCTGCCTTTCCTCTGCTCCCTCTCTATAATCGTTGGTTCCTTTAAGTTCTATGATCTTTTGAATATGGCGAGGGATCCTCTCGATCCACTGTTGAATTCGCCACTGCTCAAGATCTTGCCAGGCTCCAAGCCAAGCCTTCTCTGCAGCTGCACGAGAGGTAAGTGGGCCCCTTTTTGTAGTGACCCGTTTTAAGTAGCCCCAACAAGGCTCAATCATATTTAGATCAGGCGAATTACCTGGCTAAAGAAGACGTTGAATCTCGCAGGCGTTAAAGTAGGTTTGGTGAATCTTTGCTACATAAGAAGTAGCCTTATCTTCCTGCACGATTGTATTAGGATTTAAGCACGTAAGGCTCTGGGCGAACGGAAGAAGTTTTGGTATTAAGATATTCGTTAAATATCGCCACCAGTCAATTCCACCTCCATCTGATCGAGTAAAAGCTCCGTACGACGTTGTAAACTTCCACTTGGCAGGTGCTCCGCTTATGCGCCTATTATAACGTAGTTCGTATGCTCTCCTTTTAGCGTCTTGTTGTTTCTTCCAAGCCTTATGTGCCTCTGGCTCTAGAGCTTGATTCCAGATCTTAATAATTGATTTTGATTCGTCTAATTCTTTTTTTGTTTGAGGCTTCCAAATATGATAAGGGCCCTTAAAGTCGTATGTAAAGCAACCCCAAAACATGAACTCGGAGTACCCCTTCCACCGTTCTCGTACACAGCTGCGTACACAGGCCTCGTGAGGACGTCGCCATACCCGAAAGCCCCCTCGACGGTGGCCCAAAATGATGCTCGTCTTATCTGACCAAATTACAGCCTTCCAATCTTCTAAGGTCCAATGACGGTGGGCTAATGCAAACTTATATCGTTCGTTCTTTATAGCTGCAGTTAATCCAGGTTTCCTTGTTGGCTTTGTCTTACGGTAGCCGTACTTTTTAAGTATGGCTCGAACAGATGATGCAGAGAGGCCTGTTTCGCGAGCAATCCTTCTAGTACTTTTTTCACGTCCGTAACGATCGTACGTGACGGCGTTAATAACCCTTTGCTTAAGATCAGGAGTAATCTTTTTCTTACGCCCTGGGCGGGGCTTATCCTTAAGGTGGTTATCAAGGAGGACCTAATCTGCACGCCAGCCATTCTCTACTGCCTTTTTTAGCAGGTTGCCGATGTGCTTGGTGCTAATTCCAGTAACCTGAGCGACCACTTTTAGGGGAGTACCTAGAGCCCTCATTACTACGGCCTGCGCTCTCGTTGCAAGGCCGTAGTAAGGCATTTTGGGCACAAAAAAGCGTAGAAGACGTATAGATAATATTGCAAGCGATTGAGTGCATAGATTATATCAAAAGGTCGGTGTAGAGTTGCTTTTACAAGCTCGAAGTCAAAAATTTAGAATATTTTGGTGGGGTCTTGGCACCGAAACGACGCTTTTCCCAAATAGGAAGGAGAAATCGCTTTTCGCGCAATCCTCCGTACTAAGCACATTAATATCTAACACTACTTTATATGCGATGAAGTCATTAATAAACGTATTAAACTTACCTTTATTAATACTAGCGACATGGTAGCTGACGCCCTTACCAAGCCCCTTGGTCCAATTAAGTTTGACCGATTTCTTACTTTAATAGGCCTTTGTCCTACTAAAGGGTAATACAGAGGAAGGACTTTAGGGTAACGTTGGAATAAGAATAAAGAAAAGACGGAGTACTTTAAGCATTAGCCTGATTAGGTTAGGCAAGGGGCCGATAAACAGCTTACCTCACGAGATGTTTGCCTTATAAGCTGCCTTATAAGCTACGTTATGAGCCTATTCCAGCCTTACTAAACGCCTTACCTACTGTGACTAGCTTCTACGCTTCGTAACGGACGAGGGGACTATGTTATAATTATACTAGGTGTATAGGGAGTTTTAATGGATAATGTGGTAGATGTAATACCATTTAAGGGGGAGTGTTATTTTCACCCGATATTACATTACGTGACTTGGTTATTGTTAACCTTTTATCTCAACCTCCTACTCAGATAGTTCAATCAATTACTCTACAATACACTTAATATACTGCAATCGTGCTCGCCTTGACCTGCGCGTACAACAAACATTACTCCAACATTTTCAATCAGTTCTAGAAGCCTGAACTCCTCGTTACATATCTGGTTGAGATGACCGAAAATGCGCTCGATGACGAGCAAAATGAACTACTCAGCAACGACACCGGCGCAGTGGAGCCAGAGGTTACTAGACCAATTTATTCCCAAAACTCCTTCCTCCTGGCAGCGGTCGACATATACAAGACTGCCTTCTATCTCCGTGAGCGAGCAGCACACTCCCGAGAGTAGCCTTCATAAGCATTCAAACATCCTAAATTCTACAAGCAGCTCAATCAGCTCAATCAGAACCTCCATTCTCGATTTCTCGAGCAGATCATCTCAGGCTCTTCGCAGAGTACCCGTCAGCTCGAAAAGTCACGTCACTTGCTAATCTTCCATTCATGTATTGCAACTACCGCCTATCTGAGTCCTGGATATTAAGCTAACGCTTAAAATAACTCTACTGAAACCCATTGGATCCAGATCGTCATAATCTGGATACATCGACTCACGCTCCATCCATTGGTTAAGTATCCCACCTCCTCTGCGCTACAAGCTAACTATCTGGCCTCTCATACTCCAATGCTACAACGGGAGCCGCCATCTCTTCTAAGAGACCACGAAAAGTATGGTGAGGTCTGCGATCACCCCCAACTGCATTCGCAGAACGTCGAGTGAAGTCCATCTTTCAAGGCCCGATCCTCCGCATCGCACCAAACTCCCCTGTGTTTAACCTTGAAACGGCTCCAAATGTCATTTACGGATCCAAGCGGGTAAACGTGTGCAATTCGGAAAGATACTAGACGGCGGGATGTGTGGCGGAGGCATATAACACTTTCAGCGAGACTGACAAGGAAGGCATGCGGTTAGATGGCACTGGATCAGCCCGGCATTCTCAGATAGTTCCTTGAAGGCAGTGGAGGAGTCCATACTGAGAAATATTGATAAATTCTGTGACTTGTTGAAGCCTGCGAGCACTTGGAGTGGGAAGAAGAACATGAGCGTCCTGTCCACATGGCTGGGGTTTGATATCAAGGGCGATTTGGCATATGGAAGCCGCTTTCGGTGTATGAAAGACGAAGATAATCGTGCTTTGGTTGAATCTGTGATAACTACGAGCAAGTTTACTTACTGGGTAGCCGTGTCCTCTCCTAGACAAGCTTAGAATGTTTACTTACTGTCGATTGGTAGTCCGTGCACCGATTGTAAGGTAAGATTGAGGACTCTGTCTATTCAAACTATGAAGGAAAAAGATTATATATACATGAGGTAGTACCCCCCACAGGGGTCCCTAGAGAATCGGTGAAACTAGATTAAAACCAGGTCGAGACAAATCTGAAGCTGATGTCTGACAGTACCCGTCACGGTCAACACACCCCCCCAGCTTTAAGCTGGCCTGCAGGTCAAAGCTATATCACGAGTCTTGGCATGGTGTTGAGTCAAATTTACCTTTATTAATTTAGATCCTCTCCTTGATATTAACCAGGTTTAATTAATAAACGAATATCTCGTGCTTCTGCCTTGGCAGAGCTTTTATTAGGCCGTCTGCTACTATTGCTGCAGTAGGCGTCCAATTAATCTTAATTTAATTATTACATACCTCTTAACGTAACCAATAGTGGTGTATGTCGACGTATTAGAGCTTCGTAGATAGCTCTGGTCCGTCCTTTATAAGCAGTCAAATCGTCTATAAATTATTATAGTTAATCGTTTGCCTATTATCTAAGGTTAATCCGATTTCTTTAAAGAAGCGACTCTACTAGATTAATTCCGTTCCTACGTGCGATAGAGCCATAAGCTTAGCCTTTGTGCTTGACTTCGTTACTAACGTCTACTTAGTAGAGCGCTAGTTAATTAGTCCTCTAAAAAGGGTAAATAGATATCCTTCCGTACTACGTCTACTTATTAAGTTATCTCTAAACGCTGCGTTACTTACTCCTATAAAGACTTAACTCCCTATACTATATTCTAAGTATTTAATTACAAGAGTCCTTATCTAATAGAGGTAGGTAATTACTTGACGAGCTACAGCATTATAGAGGGGTGAGGGATTTTGTAGGAATTCCAATAGCTTGCTTAAAGCTTAAGCTATATTAGGCCTTATAATATAGGTCGCATAGAGAAGTAATCTAATTATTCTCTAATAGACGTAGGTGTCTTAATTTAAAGCTTCCTCCGGGTTTAATAGGAGCCTATTAGTGCTTATAGGTGTACTAACTAAGCGTATATTAGTTAAATAAAATTTATTAGCGATTTTCTTAATATAGGAGTCTTAATAGAGCTACAGCTTCCTCTAACTCCTATCTCTTAAGACTTAAATTCTTAAGAACTAGAATAGTTTACCTAGGTCTTTTATCTCGTATCTCTTTATAAGCGCATTTTTAAAGCTCTAAAGCTCTAACTAGTTCTCCTTAGTGCTTATAATATAAATATCGTCCACATAGAAGAATACGATTAGTTAATCGTTATAGTAGAGATACGGCTCTCTACTAACAGGCTTTAACCTTAATTTGGTTAGTTTCTGACTTAAGTTATTATACTAGAGACGTGGCAATTATCGAAGTCCGTAGAGAGCTCTACGTAGTAGTAGATATTTGCCCTTAATGGTGAATCTATCCGGACACTTAATATAGACTATTTTATTAATTAAGCTGTTCGTGAACGCGTTAATAGCGTCGCCCTACTAAACGTCCAAATTAAATGCTGTAATAACTGCTACGAGAGCTCTGAAGACTTTAGCTGCTAGAGTCGCCGCATAGGTATCCTTATAAATTAACTCTTATAGATCGCCTCTTATATAGAGTTGTGCTTTAAACTTCGTTAGATATCTATTAGTGTTTTTTTATAGGTAAATCTCTAGGTTATAGGCACCATTTTAATTAATAGTGACTTATTTATAACCTTAAACGTTCTATAACCTTCTAGGTTAGTATACTCTTTTATAGCAGCAGTAAGAAAATCTTCCCTATACTAGTATCTTATAAGCTCCTTCTAGTTCTTAGGTAGAGGTAGTAGCTTATTATAATGGATTTTTCTATAATATTTTAGGCCTATATAAAAGGCTACCTAAAGCGCTTTAAAGCTATTTACCTCCTTAAGGTGAGTTAAATAAGCTATATATCGTTTAGGTAGCCTCCTTAATTATTTACCTTTTATAATATTATTTTCCTTAACAGCTGCGCCGTCTTTATCCTTTAAGTTATCCTCTATAGGTATATATTTATAATGCGGTTATTAATAGGTAGAAGGAGCTAAGGAGCTTAAGGATTTTTTAGTAGGAATTAATTGAGGTTCTAGCGTCTTGTCTAGGGTAGAAAGGGTAGGTAAGAAATTGTCCTTTAAGGTTTATAAGCTTACTATATTATTATCTTAATTAGTTATTTAGTCTTAATTTCTACTAAAATCTACCTATTAATTTCTACTATTTTTTACTTAAATCTTATCTAAAGTCTTATTGTCCTTATCTAACGTTTCATTAAGCTCTTCCTAAAGCGTCCTATTAATATATAACACATTAATTACTTCTAAAATTTAATCAGCGCGTTTTTAGAGTAGATTCGTAAGATTTAGCTAACTATTATTATAGAGCAATTACTTATTAAACGTTATGTCTCTTATTTAAATTACCTTTTTTTTGCTGGGTATATAGACCCTAAAGATATTTATTAACTAGTACCCTACTAGGTATCTAATATAAGCTCTTAGCTTAAGCTTTTAAGTGCGTGGGAGGTTATATTTAAGTAGGTAAGCTTTATAGCCGTATACACGTAGATAAGCTATATTTAGCTTTAGTGGCGAGAGCCCTAGTACTAACTAAAGCTTCTTAAAAGGTGTTATTTAACTAAGCTAGGCGTTCGGTGTCTAATTAATTAAATACGCTATAGCTCTAACAATCTCTAGCTAGAGCTCTTCTAGTAATTAAGCTTTAATTTATATGCAATAAGACTTAATAATAATTACCCCCTTAAAACGTTTAGTAGAACCGTTCTAAGACTTTATATATAGGGCCGATTACTCTACCGTAATTTCTTTTTAGTTTATCTAACTATAGAAGTAGCCACTAAGGGAGGTCTCGCTATTGACTTAGATTACTCTAATCTTCTAATTATATTAACGCTTTACCTTATTTAAATATTATATAATTGCTTGCGTTAATAATGACTTATAAATAAAGGTCTCTACCTTATTTATTTGCAGAAATTTATTATAGAAATATATTGTCTAGATGTAACCGTTATACGCCACGATCTTTTAAAATAGGTCGATATATATACGGTAGAAGGGCCTCTTTATCTTATTAGTAGGTACTCTTTTTAATATAATTTTGTAAGCCTTGCTAACCGCATAGGTATTATAGTTAATTATCGCTAGTCCTTAAAGCTTTGCACTACCTACCTCCTAAGGTAGATACTTAATCGCGTTAGGTCCTGTATAACCTAATCTTTTATACTAGAGCCTTTCTTCTACTTCCTAATTAGGAAGGGGGTCTTGCGATTAAATTGCAAATAAGGCTTTTAGCTCATTATATTTAAGCGTGTTTTGGTTATAATGTTGCCTATAATAGGCGAATGTTTTATAATTGTCTTTGTAATATAGTAGGTTCTTTTTATTATCCCACTATATATTTTTATTGTTAAACCTATCTAAATAGGCTAAATTTATATAGAATGTTAGTATATATGCTATATTAGCCAGTAGGATCCTCTTAGGGCCTACTAGCGTCTAGATCGTAACTGCTGCCGTCTTTATGCCCTTAACTGGATCTAGGCCTGTTCTGGCGTATACGAAGTTATTGCTTAGTTAGAGCTTATTAACAAATCTCAATCGATTATTGATAACGTATATTATAGTCCTGTTGTTAAGAATAACGCTATTATATAGCTTGTAGTTAGAACCTGCGTTATAGGCGCCTACTTAGTATACGGCGAAGATACCGTAGTTATCTTCCTTTTGACTTCCGTCTGGGTTTTGTACGGCTTCCTTTTATAAAGCTTTCTTACTTAAAGCCTCCTTCCTTATCTTCTTAATCTTTAACTTAGTCTAATTTAATACGCTTATAATTCTTTCCTTAACTTTTATAGCTATAGCTTTATTAGATTTTTAATCCTTTAATTAAACCAATTTATTAATATAAGGGTAATCTGGAAACTAGTGAACATCTCCGTAGTAGCACGTTGGGGTATCTTTCTTCTTTAACGTCCTAGATGGTGTAGTAGGGGCCTTATCCTTAGGAGCCTTGTCCTTAGGAGCCTTATCTTTATAAGATCCGTTAATTAACTCGCCCTAGAAGCCTACTGCATTGGCACTAAGCTAATCTCTTCTCTTTTAAGCTGTTTCTATTTATTAATAGTTCCAATATATTTTAATTAGTTAATTTATAGATATTATTTAGTTACTAGCCTAGTTATATTTATTGAATTTAACCCTCTACGTCAAAGCCCAGTTTGGTAATGCTGGCTCTATAGCTAGTAGAAAGTCTCTAATTACTTAGTCGCTGTTTACGTCTAGCAATTTAATCTTTTTATAGTCGTTATATATCTTCTCCTACTGCTATAACCAGGCCTTAAAGTTCTAGTTCTTTGGGCCCTTTTTAACCTTAGCATATTAAGTGGATAGGTACAGCTTACGTGCTATATTGGTCGGGGCAACCCTCTCTTTAAGAGCCACTAGGGTGTTATATACCGAGTTAATACCTAGTATATAGGTGTTGAGGTTCCTGGCCACTATACTAGTGATATAGCTTTGTAGGGAGGTTAAAGCTGCCTTCTGCTTTTTATATTTCTTCTTTACTGTCTTATACCTCTTACGGAGAATTTAAAGCTTGTCCTTCTCGTCCTCAGAGAGAGCTGCATATGAGGTCGTTCCTGTCTTTACATCTTGAGGCCTAGGAAAGACTGGTTCAAGCAAACGGGGTAACTGATCCTGTTTGGTTGAGGGGTCGACGTATTCCCATACGTCTCCTGTTCGAGCTCGAAGCCTAATGAGGTCGATCCATTCGTCCCAATCAGCTTGGTTCGATAATATCACCGTCGTGGTGACAGCTTGGGTAGGTTGAGAAGTCATATTAAGAGGTGCTTGCAAAGGCGAATGAAGTATTTAATGAGGAATAGGGTCAATCAAATCAATAGGTGCAATATGGCAAGTCACCCGGGCTCATAACTGTCGATCGGTAGTCCGTGCACCGATTGTAAGGTAAGATTGAGGACTCTGTCTATTTAAACTATGAAGGAAAAAGATTATATATACATGAGGTAGTACCCCCCACAGGGGTCCCTAGAGAATCGGTGAAACTAGATTGAAACCAGGTCGAGACAAATCTGAAGCTGATGTCTGACAGTACCCGTCACGGTCGACACTTACTGACAACATCTCACTAGTCGTCACGTTTGCTGTCTCCTTGGCTTGCGCGATTCCTGATGAAGAATGGATTTGCTGAAATTATGAGTGGTAAAGCCGCCAGGGAAAGCATCCAACTAGTTAATTGCGCAGTCGACTAATTGGACCGGAGAATTGAAAAAGAGAAGGAATCACAAAAAGGAGAAAAAGAAGTTCCGAAGGACTTGATGCACTACCTTCTCAACAACATAGACCGCAAAACAGGCAGGCGGCCTGACCGAAGTGAGCTCAATTCCAGAAGTCTTAATATCATTAATGTTGGGGCAGATCCGTTTGCAGGTGTGCTTGCGGCAGCTTTCTTCTATCTATTGCATAATCAATGTGCACTACGCAAAGCAACGAAAGAAATCAGGGAAATGTTTAGTACTCCCTCAGAAATCTGCAGTGAGCCTGAGCTCAATTCTTGTGTCTATCTTCAAGCTTGTATAGAGGAGACATTGCGTCTAGCACCACCAGCTCCCAGCCATCTTCCTCGCGAAGTCCTCCCGGGCGGTATTGACATCTACGGGCACCACATTCCCGGTAGTATGGTGGTCGCCGTTCCCGCATACTCAATCCACCACAACATCGAATGCTACCCCGACCCATGGTAATTCCGCCCAGAACGTTGGATTTCCTCGGAAAGCATCTCTAGAGAAAGCGTTGAGCTCGCTCATTGGACATTTTGTCTGTTTAGCTTAGGCATTCGCCGGTGTATTGGGAAGAATGTAGCGTATTTGGAGTTGAAACTCGTGCTGGCACACATTCTGATACAGATTGGATGAGTTCCGGTTAGTGTATTACATAGGAGTTGCGCGCAATGGGCCCGTGTGGACTTTAAGCTTGCTAAGACGGAGTGAACGTTTAAGGGTCTTTTTGTCTTGATCTTGGAGGGCTCCACCATAGATCCAAAAACGAATTCGAATTGTTCAGTAAGAAATCCCCCTGATCCAATTTCCTCTGGCGAATTACGATTATAAGCTCGAAAACAACCCCTTCAGGGAATACTTGCACAGACTTTGAAGTCTTCATCTGATTGAGATATGCAAAGCTACCATTATTTGGTTAGGGGAGAATCTTGATATATTCGGACTCAGGCGGGGGCTGCTTGTCTGTTGGTATGCTGGACGTCTACCGTATCCCTATTGAGAGTAAAGCTCGATGGTTGAGGTAGCTAGTAGATCAAGGAGTGGTAGGTAGTCCGATATAACCGTTTATCTCAGGTCAGTAAATCAAACTTGGATTTCATACTTCAACCGTATTGTCATCCGCGGAACTTGCGCCTATTTAAATTCGTACCTAAGCCGATGTTGCAGCCGTATGTCACTATGTTAGTTGCAGCTTATGCCAGAGAGCCTCTTATCATTCCGGATAACAGGATTATTAACGCGTAGACCGCTTCGAGGTGGCTAATTGAGGCTGAAGATAGAGGTGTGCTCCTGAAAAAGCGCAGCACAGACTGGATTACGCAGTAGAGAGGGTATGAGAACTTGCGATCGGCTTGAAGCGGCGACTTGCAGTGTTTGGAATGAGGGCTCTTGTTCAGGAAGTCTTCGATTGGTAGGGATAGCGACTCGAGGTCTCTGGGTCGGCCCGTCTTGGTAGGAGAGGATAAGAGGGACGAGTTGTCGTGTCTTGTGACGAGTCTGCCTGCGATCCAGCGGATCTCCTGCAGCATAGACGACGAATCTGCGGATAGTGGTATGAGGTCTTCGAGTCGGCAAGTGGTAGTGTGAGACGGCGACTTGTGTCTACGGCGAGGTCGCGCTGTGTGACGCGACTGGTCGCACCCTAGGAGTGATTAAGTATCGACAGTCATCTAAACACCGTTTTATCGTGCCACCGACTAAACCAAATACTACGGCAAAGCCTTATATAGCTCAATATGTTAAAAGAAATTATTGTCGACATATGGTAGCGTCATACCATCTGGTGATCCATGCACTGGCAATATGATGTTCGTGATGACAAAAGTAAGAAGTGTCGTTGATTCAAGATCAGCGCATCGATACGTTTCTGGTCGGTTGCGATTGGTCACTCGAAAATATTCAATTTTCAATTTTGGGAACACATCTTAACGCAAAAGTAAACAACATGCTCCATAGCTATTTCTCCTCCAGCATTGCAGATTAAGTGATGCAATGATATCGAAAGATGGGCCTCTTAAATCAATCTTGGAAATGCACTCAACAAACCAACGTTAACTGCCTTTCTGGCTCACTCTTCCCTGCGAACATGACCTTTATCCTCTTTACCTGCTCCACCTTCAGCTCCTTCCATACTTCCGTATGTCCTTTCAGCTTCTCCAGGCCTTGCTTCTCCAAATCTGCATTCACCCAGGTCAACAACTCGTCCACGTAGTCTACCTCCCTATCCTTTAGACTGTGAAATCTTTTGCCAAAGCCTTTTTCTTCCACTCTTTTCCTGTATTCCGCTCTCATAAAGCTCTCCTTCGGTAATTTAACCTTACTACTCAACACCTTCGCCACCACCATTGCCTGGAATTCGAATAGTGTAAATGTAGCTGTAAAATACGGGACACCCACGAAAATCAGCGTTGGATCTGGGATATAGAAGATATCTTTGTGAAGGTTATGACGTTGTGTGCCGTCAGTCACAAGGACTTTGTCATCTGCGAGGTGAACTGGCGTATTATCAGAGTGGAGGTAGCGTAGAAAAGGCAGGAAAACGTGATAGCCGGTGCACAACATAATATGGTGAATGTCACAAAGCTTTTGCCCAGATTTCAGAATTATGGTAGTAGGAATGGATTCTGCTTCCGGCAGAGGGCCATCCGGGTGTGAATGTGAAAGATTGAAAGACTCAATCTCGCTAACTCTATTAGCATTTGACGGCAAGAGGCTTGAGGGGAGATCAAAAGCGCCATTTCGGTGGACTTGATATATTTGGTTCGCTACGGGACCGAGTTCGCGAGCGATATCCGTGGAAGATACGCTTGCACCCACTAGGACGACATTCTAAAGGTTGAAGATGGTTAGTCAGGGAGTTAGAATGGCGTGAAGTAGCTATCTAGTAGGGTGTGACGTGCTTTTCTTTTGAATACGTCCGGCGTTCTGTATCCCTTCGAGTGCTGAACTCGACCGGGCCATCGCTTCTTCAACTCGCCTAACCCAGGGATATTTGGAACTCGAGCTGCATGATAATGACCGGAGGCAACTATGACCGCATCAAATTCCTGAAAAACTCAGTCCTAAATTGCAGCTCCGGATGTGCATACATACCCATATCGTCCTCCGCTTATATTTGCTTGCGGTACTATCACTACTGAGAGTGACCGTTTCTACTATCCATTTCTTACCACTCTTCTGAACATTCCTCACCTCGGTATCATATACCGTAATATTTTCTACTCCAGTCTTACGAGATGTGTCCTGTATGTATGTTTTTAAAACCGAATGACCGACAAAGTCGGGCGTTCCAGGTGGAAAGGCGTTTAGCGTTGTCTGTAACAACCTTGTGGGTACATTGTTGGTGAGGCCAATATAACAAGGTCTGTCCTAATACCATTTAATCAACTTGCTGTAGGACAAAAGGTAAACGCTCCAAATGCTACTTACCCGGGCGGAGAATGCTGGAGCCGTGCTATCTCTGACGGCTCAACCTCGGCGCTGTTCGTGCGAGTATCCATATATAGTCTATCCGCTTGCGATGCAAGAGTAGAAGGATACGCTGGCTCGATAGGCTTCCATCCATCGTACACCCTATTTTACTCTTTGTTAGCAATTAAATCACGATTAGCCGAAGGGAACGTACCACACGCCGCCTGCAACACTCGATCTCTCAAACACGATCACGTTTAGCCCTTCACTCTTAAGGTGAGCTGCGGTAGCGACACCACTGATACCTGCTCCAATGACCGCAATTCTCTTGGATGGAAATCGAGCCATTCTTCTGTTTGAAGTGCTTTCCGACTAGCAGTTCAAGACCAAATTTAATTTAAGGAATTACAAACGCGGAAAGATTGGAATAGCCGCAAAAGATCGTGGATTATCCAGAGTAAAATGATTAATCAGCTAGTTAAGCATCCAGAGAAATACTTTCATCATGCAACATTACTTAATGGTATTCGTGCTTACCCTAACGAGAGGATAGTGTTGGTATGCATTAACAACGTGCAGAATATATATATCGTAATGATATATACTATACGGTGTTATTGGTGGATTCTTATCGTTCTATCTACACGTCCTGATGATACATATACGCGACTCGCGTAGATCACGTGCTCTACGCACGTAATATATGAAACGAATATCTACCGACACTGGAGTAACTCTGAAGGAAACCAAATCGTACTATTCCCGTTATTTGTAGCGTATACGCAATAACTGGCTCTTCCGTCTATAATATACAGTAGCTTCTCCTTTAATCCTATCCTAGTTATATAACGCTTATAACAGCTCATATAAATGCCGTTAACTTAGTTACTTAGTTAATATGTATATGGAGTAGAATAGGATTCGGGTAGTAGTCCTAGTAGAGCTTGGCAGGATTTGGTGGACTTAGCAGAATATAGCAGAATGCCGTAGATTGCTGTTAGATTGTTATAGATTGCCGTTAGATTATTATTAGATTGCCGTTTTATAGTTGGTCTCTAATTACTAAGTTAGTAGAAATAGGTGGACGTATATAAGGTGTTGTGGGGGTATCCTATAATAATTACTATCTAATAAAGATACTAAACTAAGGAAAAGAAGGAGAAGAAGAAGGATTGTTAGGGGTAGTAGGTAGATATCGCGAGGGCCGCTAAGGCGCTAGTGGTAAGCGAGCTAATAGCGATTTTCTATACTGGGTATGGAAAATCCTGATTGGCTGGTTAAATTTAGGGTCCATAGGTGGTGTGCCCTAGTACTATTATAACGCTAAGCTAGATCTAAGTTTATTTATTTAACCTACTCTATAGCCTATAGTTCTAAGTAATTGGTATTAATTAACTTCTTAAGAGCCGTAGATGCCTTGCTCTTAGTTATTAAGTTAGTAGGGTTACTATTACCGTTAATCTACTTAACTTCCGTAATTTTTTTGCGTTTATATAACTAATAAAGATATATAACGTCTATTATAAGACGTTTCTCTTACGTAGTGCCTAGCTTAATAAAATATTTGTAAAGTAATTTTGAGTCGGTGTAAAGTACGAGTGGAAGTTCGATCTGTAGGAGTTGTTTAACGGTTAACTTAATTGCGGCGCCGATATTAAATCTGTGGGCTATTGCATAGAGTTCTAAGGCTAGTACGCTTCTGGTAATTTTCTTATATTTAATTAATAACTAGTGGATAATATTAGCCTTATATAACGCGTCCTTTAATACTAGTACGTATCCTATTTATAATAAGAGGTCCTTATTATTAGCGAATAAGGCGTTAATAAAAGTAAGTAGGCGTAATATATTAATGTCTAATTTAATAAATATAAGGCCTTTTGTTGGATTATTGATCTGCAATTATAGTTGTTTATTAAGTGCTATAACATCTTCCTTCTTAGGGTTAATTACTTAGGCGGTAAAGGAGAGATTAAAGGAAGCTTTTGGTTAATATATAGAGGCAATATACGTACCTCTTACACGTTATATAACGTATTATTCCTTTATAGTTAGTGTATTACGGACAATGCCTCTTAAGCTTATAGTTATAGCTATCTTACTAAGGTGGACCGTATTTAGGTTTTTGTACTAGTGTTCCTAGGTTATTATAATATTGCCTTCCCGAGAGAGTTAAATAATATATCTGTTAAATTTAAGTAACTGCTCGACCGTAAGCTGCTTGCGCTCTTTTACAAGAAATTAAGCCTTTTTTAGATATTATTACTCCATATCCGCAAAGGTGGTATTAGCTAGGAAGAGAGTATTATTAGTTTGGAGGCTAATAATACTAAAGTAGTTAGGAGTATTGCTCTATAAGAGGTAAGGGTTATACGTTAATAAGTTTATATCTAACTCCTTAATGTAATGGTTATAGTAGGTCGTAAATTAGTAATTGCCTACTTCTAGAACACTGTATAAAGGCTTAATTACCTTTAGGATAGAGTCCTTTCCGATGCCTAGTTGGCTTCCTAATTCGTAAGGTAGTTAAATATAGAAGTTTTAATTTAGCTTTATGAGAGACTAGATATACGCCTAGGAGATATCTCGTAGGTATAACTATGTGCCGTTACCTTATAGTATTGCTGTAATGTATAGAATAAGGCGTTGGCTGACTCGTTAAATAGTAGGTGACTAGGTTAGTATAATGCCCTTTTTAAGATCGTTGTACGCTTAGATAACAAGTCTTAATTTTTTAAAGGCTTTATTAGTACTAGGGTTCTTAATCTTATCTATAAATCATAAGTTGAAGATTTTAACTCCTGCGGGTACATCCTAAGGGTTAATTATCTTAAATACGCCCTTTTTAATTAGTTTTGTAATTTCCTTTTAACAGGACGTTTTAAACTACTTATGGTTACTATCCTCTTGTAAAAATATGGTAATATCGGCGGTATTAATATAAGGGGGATACTTGTGGGGTCTTCCTCTTCCTTAATAAGGTGGTTGTGCTTCTCTGGTTTTAGTAGGGGATAGTTTTTATATAGAGACGGTTTCTGTGGACGGTTTGTATATACGGACAGTTTCGTTAACTTAAATATTATTAACTTAGGTGCCGTTATTTTAAATATCTTTAACTTAAATATTTCTAGAGTCTGTTAAGTACGGTTTAACAGTAGTACTGCGGAACTTTGTAGGGCCGCTAGGTAGGTTAATAGCACACGTTTCTCCTTTAATATTTAATAGGCTATATAGTCCTACCTAATATCTAGGTTATTTTATATTACCTTCTCTTTAGACTAGTACTAAAGAGTTAAGGGGTAGATTATAAATTGCGGTAGTGCTGGGGCTATTATGTATGTTAAGTGTATCTATAATCTAGCGCTCCGCTTATATCCTCTTTACTTCCTCTATAGCTTTCTTAAATATAATCGCACGCTATATTACTATAGGTAAAGGTGCGTCGGACTCTATTATTTGGGGGTATACTCTAAATACTAATAGTATAGGTATTAGACCGTCTGGTTCTATGGAGTTATTAATTACTTTAAAGGCCATTTACAGTGCTATATCCTTATTAATTCTTAGAACTTTAGAAGTAATAATATAATATATGCGTTATAAGGGGCCGTAGTAACGTTCTACTATATTAATTAAGTTATAAGCTTCAACCGGTACACTCTTTATAGTAGTGCCTATATTAACCGCGTATTGCTTAAACTCTCTACTAATAAAATTCTTTTCTGCGTTGTGTGTAATCACGTCTAGGGGGCCTAGGTATGTGTTAATCTAGTACGCTCGTAATATATCCTATATATACTTAGCGCTAATATTCTATAACTATCTACCTACTTGAAATCGGGTGCCTTTATTAACAATATAAAGTACGGGCTTGCTATTAATGTATATAATATTAACGATAATATAGTAGTTAAAATTGATGTCGTCCTTTAAGGTGAATCTGAATCTGCCTGGTAACTTTTTATGTTTTTAACAGTATAAGCAGTAGCGGGTGATATACTTAAGGGTCTTTTAATTAGCATCGTTTTTATAGCCAGCGCGGTCTAATATTCTCTTAAGTTGCTCTACTAATAGATATTTAAAGCGTTAGTATAGGCGTCGCAATTCTACATTAGTTAAGTAGTATAGGTTTTAGTTAAAAGACTCTATAATAAATATATATAATGAGGTATCCTATAGTAGAAACGGGTGTCTAAATTAGCGTATAACTGGTACGGTCTTTAAGGGGGTTATTAGGACATTCTTTAGGTTGTTAAAGTACACTTATAAGTTATCTATATCTGCTAAGCAAAGTAGAAAAGGGGTGTTAACTTTAATAATGTAGAACTCTACTATACCTATTAGTGTAGCTACCTTAATAGAACTAATAGAAGATATAGAACCTATTCCAAACTATACGCTAACTATACCTCTTATAGACTCGTTTAACTGTACTTTGTTAATCTTCTAAAGTATAAGAAACTAACCGTATCCTACTATAGAACGTTTAGAGGCTTTAGTGTTGATTATTATACCTATAAACTTTATAAAGGTATAGTATAAGGTTATATTATACGCAAACGGGTTTATATTAATAAGGAATGCATCTGTTATAGTATTAATAGTTATAACTACGTAGCTATAAGCTCTGTTGGCTAGTTCTAAAGCTATAGCGGTTGTATTATCTAGTTCGATCTTACCGTACGAAGTATAGTATACTGTGGCCTGGTCGTCCTCGTTTAGTAGAGTATTGGGGTCCATATTAATTACCAGAGCGTTAAATGCGTTAGTAATCTCGTTGTCCTTGTCGTTATCCTTATCGTTGTCGCCTTTGTAGTTTATAATATATTACTTTATTTGCTCCTAGAAGCGGTTTTTAAACTTATTTTTAAACTTAGTTTTAGACTCCTCTTGCTTCTCCTTAGTATGTTTCTATAAGTAATATCCTTCCTTATTATATATAAAGCAACGTAGTTTCTATCAGTTGCGGTTATATAGGGGGTTGCTACGGTTATTACGGTTGTTGCAGTTATAGTTATTATCTCTTCTATGGAATTGTCGGTCTATAAAAAAAGCTTATATCTTCTTCGCATGTTCTTTCTTATATGCTATAATAGATAATTAAAGTTTATTAATAAGAGCTCTGAGGTTATTTAGTGGGTTAGCGACTATATATCTGCATACTGGTATTCCCTAGTAAGAAGTAACAATTTTGTTATAGAGGAAGTTTATAGTTTATAAGGTAGATTTAAGGCCATACTATAGCTAACAAAGTTTATAAATTAGTAATTGGAGGCATTCGCTTATAAACTTGTCTATATTTTTTACTATTACTATTATAAGTATAATGGTATTCCACTTATCTAGGTTCTTACGTTAAAATCCTAGTCCTTTAAAGAAATTCTAAAGGTGCTTGTAAGCTTTGGCAAATAGTAGATGAGATAGTTGGTTTGTATAGAAGTGGTCTAAGGCTAGTCCTTTTAACATAGTAGGGAATGCCTTAAGGTAGGCTTCTTAGGGTACGTCCGCTTAATTATAGATATTATAGAATATTGTTAATTTATAGTTAAGGCTTTCGTTTATACCACCATATTTCTGTTCCTTAGTATATATCTTAGCTATATTCGCGATCTCTTTTCTATAGCCTTATATCGCGTTTATAGGGGTATATATAGTTACCAAAGTCTATATAGGTGCGGGGGTAGTATATGCAGATATAGGAGCAGTATATACTGGTGTAAAGGGATAGGTGGTTAATAACATAAGGGGGGGAGTGGTCGGTGTACCAGTTGGTTAGGTTGCGGTAGCTTTAGCTTA
>Ga0307515_10009901_pt1 | contig 18358 bp, 5 predicted proteins | sample 17_EM_MG_FD_194513 | JGI IMG/M metagenome (GOLD analysis project Ga0307515, IMG submission 194513) | Populus trichocarpa ectomycorrhiza microbial communities from riparian zone in the Pacific Northwest, United States - 17_EM | ecosystem: Host-associated > Plants > Roots > Unclassified | place...
TATTTCTTATAGTTTTCTACCGTTTTCTCATTACCTAGTAGTTGCTTATAACTTAGTATTTTACTAAGGAACTATAAACCCCTAGTTTAGGGGCTTATAAACTACTAGGACATAGTTACTAGTACATGTTAAGCTGCCCTAAGGGATTTATGTATATAGGACTATAGCGCCATAGCCTAGAGGCTGCATGCGCAGTATTGTACGTAGTATAATACAACGGATATATAAAAAAAAGATTTCTTCTTTATTCCAGTTATAAACACAATAGAGAACCTATTATTACTAGCAGTAAGTACTTATATAGACCCTCTAAATATAGAGATACCGGTTATAAATATAATAGAGGACCTATTATTACTGGCAGTAAGTACCTATAGAGACCCTCTAGTGCTAGTATAGATTACCTTAACTTAGGGGGGAGGTAATTAAAACCCTAAAACTATTAAGTATACTATAGTAAAGCTATATATACTCTTAGTATAAGCATACTTACAAAACGCATATTGGCCGCACCCTTTTTTTTATTAGCTCCTAGAAGCACACTACTATATAATAGTCGCCTTAACCTCTATAGACCCTAGCCTATTAGATATATACAAAGAGGAGATTAATATTTTCTCTAATAAGCTAGCAAGTATACTACTATAGAACTCTAAGTATAACTATATAATCGACTTAGAAAAAGGTAAAACGCTACTATAGATGCCCATATATAACCTCTTATAAAAAGAGTTATAGATCTTACACGAGTACCTAGAAAGTGCTCTTAAAAAGGGCTGGATTAAGCCTAGTAAGTCGCCTACTAAAGCGCCTATTCTCTTTATACCAAAAGCAGAAGGTATAATACGGCTATATATTAACTATAGACGTCTAAACAAGATTATAATCAAGAATTAGTACTCCCTTCTACTGGCTAATAAACTCTTTAATAGGCTTAACTACGCGAAGATATTTATAAAGCTAGATCTTTATAATGCGTACTATAGGATTTGCATTAAAAAGAGAGATAAATAGAAGACCGTATTTAGGACACGCTATAGCCACTTTAAGTACCTAGTAATGCCCTTTAGTTTTACTAACGCTCCTATAACTTTTTAGAGCTATATTAAAAAAGCTCTAAAGACCCTAGTAGATACCATTTATATAGTTTACTTAAATAACATTCTTATTTACTTAACTGATAAGGATAAATACGTTAAGCATATTAAGCAGGTACTGCAATAACTTCGCGCTTAGAGCCTATACGCTAAACTATTAAAATGTATCTTTTATATTGTAGTAGTGTACGCGGTTCCTCTTAGATAGGAAGTCACAGTGCTATTAGGTCTATCGGTCGGTCGGAATCAGTTAGTGGAAATTAGTAGGAAAGCAGTTAGTAAGGAGAGAAGAAAAGAGTGTATTGTGTAGGAAACTATATGTCCCCTAACCTTATCTAAGTTATTAAAGACTCTAGGGCTATAAACCAATCTATATATCCACAGAAGGCCTATACACTCCCTAGACTATACCTAATCTAAATATTAAATCTAGTAGGCCAATTTACCCCACTATATACCTCCCCTACCTAAGTTATTGTCCCCTAACGACTTCTAAAACTCTAAAACTCCCTATCTTTAAAATAAAGGTGTAGTAGGTAACCGTATACGTTCTTTACCCTTACTATAAACCCAAGATAGTAATAAGGAGACTCTATTTAAGTTAAATAAGACCATTTATATCCGCCTAGCGGGGTAGTATAAGAGGGATTAGACTGGCGGCTCTTAGATAACGTAGCTCTTTCGCGTCCTTCCATTTACTTAGTTCTATCCTATAGTTCTTTAGGCAGCTCTATATAGCTCTATCCTTCTATAACAATAGGGGGCACTCTACTTAGGTCTACTGCAATAGTTAAAGGATTAATTCTATTATTAACGCAGTAGAAGTATAAGCGGCTATTAAAGCGCTCTATTTCGGTTGTATACATAAGCTAAAACGCATCCTTACAGTTTTTAACAGCCCTAAGACGGTAGAAATGCATCTATTTCTTAACTTTGTTCCCATTACTATTAAGAAAAAAGTTATAATCTTAAATTACTGCTAAAGAATTATATTGTTATCTAGCTAAAAGGGCGTTAGATAAGGCACTAGCAGCTATAAGCTTAACTACAGTAGTGAAGCGGTATAAAATTGCGCTATAAAGATTGGTATATCCAGATGGCGTACAGGGCGGTACTTTTAAGTCCTAGTAAGCTTCTACTAGTTCTACCTAGGTTCTCCCTTTTATAACTTTAAGGTTATTATAGTCGTCCTAAATGCTAATAAACTATAGTAGTATTATTCGCCAGGTCCTAATTAAAGGTCCTTTACCCTATAAGAAAGGTAAGGCATAGTTATACGCACGTCCCCTTTCTTATATAGCTAAGCCATCTAGTTAGTTATATACTTTTCTACATCTTTAGTGGTCTAGTTTTGGTCTAAGATCTTATAAACAAATCTATTACCCTTAGTTAATCCTTACGCCTTAAGATCTTCCTACTATAATTCTAAGTGGTAATATATACTAGGTAGAATAATTATATAGTTATCCTTAGTCTTATTATCTAGAGAAACGCTTCCTTAGATTATATTAGCACCATATCCACTTTCTAGGAGAGAAGGAATATTAATATTAATATAGCAAAAAGCTATAGAGTCTCCCTTAATGGCGAACTTTATATAGTAAGGGTAGGAGATAAGTCGCTACCCGCTATTAGGTCTAAGGGCGTAATAGAAACAGTAGTACTAAGGATCCTACCTTATTAGCTACTGGTAGGGACTATAAACCATTATTCTTAACTAGCCATAATTTAGTCGCCTATTAATTAGACGCTAATAATAACGGTATATATACATTTCCTTATTAATTATTACTAAAATACTAAAGTCTTACTACTATCCAAACACGTTTAAAACCTCGGATTTTTTTTACTATTATACTTCTTAGTTGTTTAGTATTATTATCTAATTAAGTAAAGTCTCTCTATTATAGGAAAACCTTAACGCTAAGTTATAAATAAACTTATACGGTCTTAAGGAGTTAAATAGAACTAGAGGTCTATAAGTCTTTCTAAACTAGGAGTACGTAATAGGGTCTGTCTTTATAATACTAAGGTAGTTATAAGTATAGTATATTAAGCGGAGTCTATAACATAGTGCAGCGTAATTTAGGCCCTTTATCGCTAAACCTATATATTCTTCTATTACTTATATATGCATCTAGCAGACCTTATATATCTCCGGATTTAAACTAGCTGTCTTATACTAACTACGCAAGAGCTTTATTACCTTAGTTAGTTTAGTTTAGGGACGCCTTAAAATAAGCAGGTATATTATCCTTATAGTTATATCCTTATTTTATATAGAGCACCGGTGTAGTATCTATAGCCTCCTTAATATACTCTATATTATCTTCCGGCTTAATAATATTTTTATTAAATATTAATTCTACTTCTAGCCCTCCTACTTTTAGGTAAGTAATTATTGGCCCTCTTCTTAGATTCCTTTTTAATAAAAATACTAGCAGCCGTGAGGGCAAGCTAATAGGCGTTCTAGCTATAAGAATACTCTTATTTATAGATAATAAAGGCGAGTTAACTAATATAGGTAATCCTTATTGGGACGGGCTTAGTATAATACTAACGCCTCTCCTTAAATAGGTATTAATGGCTAAAAGGCTAAGGAATTTATTACGTTAGAAGTATACTATAAATATATTTATAGTGTAAGAGCTAAGCTCTTTCCAGCTTATTTAATTCTAATATTAGTGACCTCTAGTCCTATAGTAGTTAGTCTTCTACTTCTTAGCAGTAAGTCCTTATTTAGAATAAGGAAGCTAGTTAAGTATCTTCTTAAACTATACTTATTTACTACCTAGTCTAATATTATCCTTCTTAATATTTTAGACGCGAGCGTAAAATTAATTAGCTATAGTTAAGTAGTATTCTTAATACCACGTCCTAGATATTCGAGCCTATTAATTAGAGCTTTATTAACTCTTACTATAACTTTAGGAAGTAGGTAGATTGCGAGCTTTTAAATAGCAGAGAGGAAGTTATAAGAGACTGCGTATTTTAGCGGTCCGTTAAGAATATCTTATCCCTAGGCCTTTTAGATAGTTTCTTTAGCTTTATTACATTAGTTTCTCTAATCTTTAGCTATTTTACTAACGTTAGAGATATCTTTAAAGATTAATATAAATGCGTTCTTTTCTAGAGATGCTTATAGTCCGTTATCTTAGTTAATAAAATTAACTACTATACTAGTAGCATTTATATAGTTTTCTTATAAGAGCAAAATCTTATTATAGATTTAAATAAGTACTACTTAACGCTAATTAACCGCGAAGCCTCTAACTTCCGCTAGGATATTACTAATCTATTACTTAGCTCCTTTATAAAGGACTAGCGGTTTACTAGATAAAAACATAATAAGCGTACTATTATTTTTAATTCTACTTAGTTTATGCTTTAGCTAATTATAACTATCTCTAAGGTTTATTAAGGGTAAAAAAGTAAAGTTCTAAATAGGGTTTCCTAATCTAAATAGTTTACTAAATCTAGGTAGCGGTGTAGAGTTTTACTAGCTCTAATTATTAAATAGACTAATTATAATTTTCTATGCCTAGTATAGAAAATCGCTATTAACTTAGTAAAGGCGGTAAGCGGAGCTAATATCTTTGCAGTAAATAATACTAGATAGTTATAAGCAAATATTCTTCTACCCTTACTATACTATTAATATATATTAGATTCCTAACTAAAAAAAGCAAATAAGAACGCGTAATAGAAAGAGCTTTAGAAAATACGGCAAATAAATAGATTGCACGACTGTTATCTATATCCCCTCCCCTACTTTAGAACTTAACTATCTCCTAGTTAAATATTTTATACTTAATTCTATTAAACGATCTTTCTAAAATAGACACTTTTTAAACTACGCGGCGTTATAATACATATAGATTTTATATATCCTCCTTAGGCTCTAGCTCTACTATTATTTCTTATAGTATAGTTCCGCCTAATTAATTAAGCTAGTCTTCCTAGCGGACTTTAAATATCTATTATTAGTAGAACTTCTTTAATTTATTTCCTAAAGTTTAATCGCAAAACGGCGTACTATTAATATCCTTTATTAAATACTATCCCTTATACGGGTAACTCTTACGTATATAAAATGGTTAACAATAATCGTACACCCCCTAACTAATATGCATACACCCCCATCTAAACAGACTTAGATCCTACCTGTTTAGGTTAAAACATTATATAAATTTGACTTATTTACATCTACATCACGAAAATTAAAGTGTTAAAATATAACTTTTATAACTGCAACACCACAATTAAGTCTTAATTTAAACTATAATATAACTAGTAGACTTTAAGTTAAATTTAGAATGCACTAAAGGACCCCTTAGTAAAATCCTCCTAAAAGGCTAAAGCCCTAAGACCCCTAAAAGCCTATTAGATACTACCGCCAACACAAGACAAGTTATCTATAGTAGTATCTTAACTTCTACCACTATCCTCACTACTATTCTCACAACCTATAATACTACCCAGCTACTCCTAAGTTAATTAATTAGATTGCGTAGTGGCCTATAAGGCACCGCGTAAGCTAATTTAGGTGCTGCTACCTCTGCTTAACGCCTACGAACTGCCTCCGCGGGCACGCCCGCGCCCTCGCCTACGCCCGCGCCTAATATATCTAGTATTTTGTTTAAATGCTAATAGCTTATAACAAGTTAAGATATTAATGCGATTTATATTTATAGAGCTAGCCAGGCGGCTATAGCGGCGCTTAATAATTATAGGCTCTTAAATACGGAGTAAAGGATTAATAGGTGGGCCAGGAGGAGGATCTAATTAAGGGCGATTAAACCACCAGTATTTATTAATTTTGGTAAGCTAAATCTTAAATATAGAGGTGGCGCTTCTATATAGCTGCTGGTAGAGTATATAGCAGTATAGAAGGCCATACACTGTAGTCCAGGCACCGCTATAGATTGGCTGGTAATTAGAAGACTTTATAAGCTTTAGTTGGGCCTTAAAGTAGCGAAGGCACTGAGGCGTTACTTTGTATAGGATATTATTAAACTCCGGCTTGCAAACGTTATATAGTGGGCGGTCTTGGTGCTTTGCTAGGGTCATTATATAGTTATTTATCTCATTCTTAATAAGGTTTTTAATGTTCCTAACTATATTAAATAAGTCACCAGTAGATACCTAAAGGAAGGCTCTTAATCTAGTATAGGCGCCCTTAAGTTGCGATATAATACTAGAAGAAGTTAGCTAAGAAAATAAAGAACTAGTAGCTTTATTTGCGCCCATTAGCGCAACTACGGTAAGCTTTAACCATAATAAATTTTAGTAATATAAATAGCGGAGGCGCTTTTAAATGCATAGATCTTAAGGCTCTAAAAGGGGCTTAAAGATATTATAAGGCGTTACGGTGTTTTAAAGGCGTATTAACTTACGCGGATGTTTTATATAGTGCAACTTTTTACTTACCAATTTCCGAAGTGTATCTAAATGTCAGTATAGCAAGTTACAAACGCCCTCCTATATGGCCACTACTCGTTATATAAGTAGTTAGTAAGCCGCTCTTAATTATAGTAGTCCTCTATAAGTTAATGCTAGGCTATAGTAGACTTCTCTAAGGACTTTTAGCTGTAGTAATTAACCTAGCGCTTTATAAAGTTATCACGGTACTCCTACGCCTTCTCGTTTTCCTTATCTAATTAATCTGCTCTTACTACCCAGTTATCCTATATATACGTGAGGACGTTCTTAGCGACGTGCCATAGGTAGAGGAGTTAAGGCACTAAAGGGAAGTATGTACGCAGTGCGTTCTTAAGAGCTAATTCCTTATTAGTAATTATAACCTTAAGAGTAACATTATATTAGGAGTAGAGAAGATAGATCTATTAAATTGCGAAGTTATAATTAGCTTCTGTTTTACCTAATAGGAAGTAATAAGCAAGCTTAAAGTTCTGCCCTATATTGCTGACTCCTACGGCATATAGAAAAGGCATCTTAAATTTATTTGTTTTATAGGTGCAGCTAATTAATAGAACATTAGGATTATTTTAGAAATACTTACGAGACTCTAGGTGAGTAAAGAATAAGTATTTAACGTAATCGCAATCGTCTTCCTTATACGCGAAGTAGTATTTTAATTTAGGATTGTTGCCTCCGTGTTCGTTAAGAGCCTTAAATAATGCTTATATAGAGGAAAGCCTACTAAGCAGCTCCTTTTTATTTACTTGCTATTCGTTATAAATATCTTAGATGCTAATTATAATATCCTTCTTAAGTAGATTTATAAGTATTTTGCCTAGGTTAATACTACTAGCTAATATATCAGCAATCGTCTTCTTTATCTCCTTAGTACGTTGTTAGTAATGCGGTAGAGCTCTAGTATAGGCGAACTCCTAGTGGTTATGGGTAGGATTTTATACCTTTACCCGCCACCTAATTACTATACGAGTAAGTGTAAGGGTAAAGGGGCAGCTAGTTATGCGAGAGCTAGTTAGCCGCTTCCTAGTAGTCTTAGTGTAGTCATTTCCTTTAGCACACTGAAGCCACATTTTGCGCACAGTTGGTAGCACCTGCTTGTCAGTTTTTAAACGGAAAACTAACACCGTATAGCCTTGCCCTTTAACGAACTCATGAATATTATTAAGGGCAAGCTTTGCAGAGTCGTACAGCTTTAACGGGGGTGGGTTAAGAGCCATGGTTAGTGTGGGGAATGGTAGGGCAAATGCAAGGTGACGTTTTGGGTATAGGCGCGCGTCGGTGGCGCGTCGGTTGTGCGTTAATGCAGATGCAAACAAGTCAAATTCACGTGATGTTCTAACCTGAACAGGCAGGATCTAAGCCTGTTTAGACGGGGGTGTATGTATATTGGTTAGGGGGTGTATGCGTATCATTTGGGGGGTGTACGATTATTGTTGACTATATATAATTAGGGGGTATATAATTATCATTAACCTAATTTAGTTAGAAAGATAGTAATTATTACTATAATATAGCTTAAAAAAGGTATATATAGGGTTATTTACCCTACTAGATACTATAAAAATCTAGAGCGTGTACTAGACCTTTTACTAAATACCCTGCCTAAAGCGGTTTAGCGCTACGGTAAAACTTTGGTAAGGTCCAAGATTGAGATAATCTTTATTATATATATTTATAGCTTTAAAACTTTTACTAACAATATAATAACTTATAATAGTTTTTACTAATTATTTACTACTGAATTAGCAATTTAGCAAGTTTTAATGTTTAAATCGGTTATAATCTAGGGAGTGGTTAAAAACCCGTTAACTACATTATATAGCATAGCTCTTTACTTTTTTTTGCTAATCCATTTATTGCTTTATCTGCCATTCTATTAGGTGTTAACTCTAGCAGCCGCAAGTGAACTGCATTTACCATGTCCCAAGTGTAGGTCCCCGCCCCGCTCCCCCCTCACCAACTCCCGACCTTCGTTGACTGATCTCTCTCCATAGAGTCTTACAAGAAAACGACATCTCGGAAACGTCGAAGCCTCCCCCAAGCGCGTAGGCGGCCGTAAACCCGCAAAACTTGCCCTACAAAAGAAAAGTACCGCAACAGACGCCGCCACTAGCCAGTAGGAGTAACGCTGAAGTAGTAATCGTCGTCAACATTGATCAAGGTGTCGAACCAGACCTCCAAAAACAAGGCTGTTTAAAGGATGATCATGGGAGGCAGAACCTCTCCATCACCACTGATTGTTTCCACCATACTAATTAATTCACGGTTATCCGAGCTCTCCATGTAGTTTCGAACGCTTTGGGTTCTTCGTAATTACCAGGCATGGCAGTAAGCCTTTCAAGTCTTCCAACAACCTCGGACTTGAATTAATTGCTTGGCGCTCCAAAATCATCGAATTGAATTGACTCGGGCTAGTTCCGGAAGATTTGAAAGGCTTGAATTGTTAAGATAGTATATAGACCTGGATACGTTAGATTATGGTGTTTTGGACAGCAGAGGTGACTTACCTATCTAATCCGCTATCTCTGCTTGATCAAACTCATCTCCATCATCGAAAATAACCTCACCGTCGCCCCCGAGCTGAATCAGATCGTCTTCTTCTCCACTACTATCATCAGCTACTGGCTCATGAGCCTTCCTGGTCGCCTCCGCCTCTGCTCCCATCTCTGCTTCCAACTCCTTCTCTTTTAACGTCTGCGTCTTCTGGACGATCTCACCCGGTAGTAGGACCTCCCCAGCAGCCTCCTTCTCCCTTAGTATTCGAATACCATCCTCATTGCCGTCGTTATTCCAGAACACTTCCTTTTTCGGCAAGCCGAACCACCACTTAAGACATTCGTTTGCTTCAATAATATCGACCTGAAGTCGATCACAAGAGCCAGTAATAAGGTGCTTAGCGAAGGAGAAGACTCGCTCGCACTCCCCTGACATTAGTGGGATAGCAAGCATGTTTAAAGCGAAGCGGGCGAGATCAGGTTCAGTCTCATATCAAGCGTTCTAGTAGGCTAGCGCATCTTAATTCTTCTCCTTCTTAAGGCGGCTGTCAGCAAAGAACAGTTTAAAGTAGTTGGTTTCTTCTTCTGTAGCTAACTCGCCATCATCATCGCTGAGCTAATAGTAAGCGTGGAGGCCGCCAAAACGATCGCTCTTGATTCTGTGATATGGCTTTGAAGCCTCCGGCTGCTACTGCTGCTTCTTGTCAGTTGAAAACAAAGTAGTATACCTGCCCTTATACTCTTCCTCCCACAGCTACTCAACAGTGGCTTTGATGTTGATCTTCGCATCAACGCCAGTACCATCAATCCAACCTTATCCTTTCGACTCCCGAGTAAACCAGTGCCATTTGACATTCAGCTGTAAAGCAATTGTGGCGTAGTACGCAGGGCTGAAATCTGCCGGCTTGTAGTACTGCTCAACCTTCGTCCAACGGGCTGCGGAAGCAGCTGCGAGATAGAGTATTCCTCCCGATCGGGGAAACTCTTCTTCGGCTGACGAAATGTCTCCTGAGACGTCCGGGCTTCGTTGAGAAGCTAATCCGTTGTGACAATCCATTGCCCGAGATGACCCCGCTTGCCTTCGCTACGGAGTGTTGCCTCGTGGAAGGAGTGGAGGACGTCGTGAAGCCGATCGAGGAGCCAGTGCCCAGGGCCTAAACGGTCTTATCAATACCATCGCCCTTTTTAGGCATATAGGTGTTGCAGAAGGCTTCAATTCGCGGCCGGCAGTTGAGGGCTCGAACAATTGAGACAAAGTAGGGATCCAGCGCGTTGAATTCGATTGGATAAGCTGTTGGATAAGGAGGTAAGGTTAGCTTTGGAGCGGCAAACCAACCTCAGCTGCGCTTTAACTAATCATGACGTCCGCGGTGGCGAATATATGAAAGTTAGTCAACCTCACCTCCAGCCCATTGAACTCCTCCCACTTCTGACCTTCGATTTTGATACTCCTAAACTCCTCACGCCGCTAAGGCGTCATTCGGATACACCGAACGATATTGTGGAGTCGTCCAAGCGCGCCCTGCTCCCTCCAGATTCCCGTAATCTTCTCAAAGTCCTTCCGAAGGTATGCGGTCTCCAGCTCGTCAATCGTCTCCACTACCACTAATTAGGGCATCAAATACTAAAACACCAGGCCAAAACTATATCTGAATAACTGGATAACCATGGTTAACTATCAGATCGTTATCCTATCCTAACCACCATGTCCAAAAGGGTATATCTAGTTATCCAACTGAATGTGGTTATCTAATCTATATCTAGCTCTAAACCACACCACTTCCTTCACTGGTCTTGGGGCTCCATATCCGGGGCCCAATCATTCAGAATCTTCCGGAGCTCATTAAAATGGACTGGTTTTGTCAGAAAAAGGTTTATCCCGTTAGAGAAGGCCTCCTGTCGAATGTTGGCAGAAGCCAGACCGGTCAAGGCGATAATCATAGCAGGCTTCTGCCCTCGCTCACGCTCCAATTTCCTAATTTCTCGCGTGGACTCTATTCCGTTCATGACCGGCATTGAGATGTCTGCTTTCCAGTTAGGACGCTGTAGTGTTTAGAGACAATTTGCCTACCCATGAATACAATGTCATAGGGATGCCGCGCATTCTGAAATGCCTGCAACGCTAACAGGCCATTTTCAGCAGTGCCGTACTCGTAGTTGTTCTTCTTTGTAAAGGTTTCGAGAAGCTTTGCCAGCATCAGTCCCAATACTGGTAATGACAGATGAGAGAAATTTCCAAACTCTTTATGATCTAGACATACCTTGAGATTGATCTCGTTATCCTCGACCAAGAGCAGCACAGGTTTTTGTCTCTCAGCTTTGTTGGCATCTGCAGCGAGTGCTAAAGATTCACTTGCTCTGAAGGGGGTCCTAGGAGGGGAAGCAGCACTGCTGGGGAAGTATTCCTCTCGTAAATGTTGCTCCCCTCGATACAATGATGAATCCGGGGAGACCTTGAACAAACTCTGTGGAGAAACTAGATCTTTGTACGTAGCTCCGAGGGGAGACGATCGAGATCCGTGATTAATAGATGGGTATGAAGCGTCACCTAAACAAAACGCGAAAGCTTTGGCAAGCTTGTGAGGACCGCATCTATCCAGGATGGATCAGCATCTCCGATTTCTAACGGACGGCAATTTCAAGGTTGCAACTCAGGCCTGGAAGTATGGGCAGCTTGGAGCAACTTACGGTTTAGAAACAAAGTGGACAAGTCCACTGTCGCTGCGCTGAGTGCCTTGCACCGTCCTCCTAGCGTACTCGCGGTACACGGATGCATTAGAGCAAAGCACAATAATCGGAGCCCCGCTAAATGCACCATGGAGGCCAGGTTGTCTTTATTACTAGTTAGTAGAGCCACTAGTCTCAAGACTCGAGGGGTTTTAACTCATTTGCAATGTAGATATCTGGTGGTGAAGCTTCCCATGATTGCGATGCCGTGACCTTCATGTCAAACCAGTGGGTGGCCATGCCTTCGAGCGACGCTTGGAGAGATAGCGAGGGACCTGGCTCGACGTTAAGGATACCAGCACGTCTTCCAGAAATACCTGAGTAGACATCAAACCCCACAAGGCCTAAGGTTAGGCCGCTTGTCTTTTTCCTCACACTCATAACGGGGTTTTCATGCTTGGCGTCTAGAGGGAGGGGCTGGGGAGGAAGTGGTGCTTGGTTCAAGGTGAAAGATGCCTTCACTTCGGTCCCAACGCCCTGCTCACTCTTAACGTCAATTGTACCCCCCAGCGAGCGCACAATTTGCAGCACTATGCTCAGTCCTAGCCCAGTTCCTGGATTTAGAGAGTCCTCCTGTGTGAAGGGTATGAAAAGGTGATTGTGTAAAAACTCTTGAGATATTCCTCTGCCAGAATCGCTGACAGTGATCGTGATGATGGATTGTTGAGATTGAGATAATGTCGGTATGATGTCTTTGGATTGAAGGGAGACCCTGACCCACCCCGCATCCGTATATTTCAAAGCATTACCGAAGAGATTCATTAAAACTCTTCTCAAAGCTCCGGATTGTGTGTTGAAAACCCAGTTTGATCTCCAGTCAATGTCCATAATAATTTCAAGCCGCTCTTTCTTCAATGCAGGCAGATCCGCAGCTATATCACTGTCGTTAACCCAACTTCTCCGTAAGCCTTCGGAAGGGAAACCGCTCGCTTCGTCGGCCACCACGAGTGACGAATTACCTTGAAATTCATGACCTGCGTGCACGGAATCGATGACATCCTCAGTGATCACGCTAAGATCGATATCGACGCTTAAGCCCATTATTCTCGAGTGGGGACCTCCGCCAGACGACCCTTCGTCCTTTCTCTTATTCCTTTTTGGCTTGGTGAAATTGTTGATCTTCGCAAAGTCCAGTACGTGTTGGATTGTGTCCAGAAGAGTCCTCCCACATCGTTCAATGGTGTCAATCATGCTGTTCTGGAATAAGTCTATCGTTGTATCCTGTAGAAACTCCACAGAGGCAAGGATACCGTGAAGAGGGGAGCGGAGTTCATGACTGATGGACGAGATAAAGTCCGACTTGGCTCGATCTGCAGCCATCGCATCCAATCGAGCAACATCCGCCATGATACTGTTTCCGAAAGCGGCGAGATAGCTCAAGTCTTCAGTACGTGTGAGTACTCGCGTCGACCGAGTAGTCCACGCAAAACTGCCCGCAAACCATCTTTCCCGATGAGAATCCCACAGCGGAAACAAGACAACACTACGAGCACCAGGAAGCATCCGAAGTAGGGCTTTCGCTTCTGCCTGCTTAGCACTTTCCCTGGGTTTTCGTGTTCGCAAAATCTTCTCGGAAGATCCAGTTTCGACCTTTGCGACGTCTCCTACTGTACGTTGGGTGTCGTTTATGCCGGAGATGACCGGGCCTCCCTCGCCGAGGTTGAATACCTGTCCGCGAGGGTACTTGTGCAGAAGACTCTGGAGAAACGCCTCTGCAACTGGAACATAATTCTCTGAAGCCTCATCCCCTTCCAAGCTAGATTTTTCTCCCGTCGAAAATCCTAGTATTCTGCACGTCTTTTGCTCCTCATCGCCTCTTTCGGTCAACGCCTTCTTTGACGGTTGACTAACGTCGCTACCGGCAAGGCTCACTTCTGCTGACTCCGCATCACCGGTAGGAGTCTTCCAGCGTTCTTCTTCCCCGCTTGATATAACAGACTCTTGACTCTGTCCCGCCATCATTTCTGGTCGACCAAGCGTCTTATGCGACTCGCCTGTGTATCCTCCAAACGTACCGATACTGGCATCCAGAAAGATTACCCCATCAACCTCGATACATTCCCGGATAATGTTGCTGGCACGCGAGAACATCTCTTTGAGCTTTTCGGATAACATGGTTGCCTGCAAGTCTGTCGTAAATGTTCTGAAGTTCTGTTTTGAACCGGGTGGGTGCTGATCCTCTCCTCTGCTTGGTATAGGTGACGGGTCATGTGCGCTGTCAAGCGTCGCCGAGATGTTCAACACCGGAGTTGGAAAGGAGAGAGTTTCCTGGTTTCCCGACTTCAAGGATGTGGAAATTTCATCACTCTCTCTTTGCGTTGCTAAAACTGGTCGCAATTCAACCGTGCGGTCAGCTTGAACTTCGGCTGGAGTTTCTACTGTCGGCTTAGAGTGAGAAAGAGATAAATGGCCATCAAGCGATTTGAAATGCCCTGCGACTTCGGGTTCCATGGTCTTGCTAGCAGAGGTACGCCCATTGAGAGCTGACGTTGAATCTAAATCTAGTTGAGGTTTACCCTTGTTGCTACTTTGTGCTTCTGCTCCGTCTCTCGAGTCTTGTTGTCGCCATGCCTGGTTGGTTCCAACCTCGAGCCACCATTCGCGCAGAGTGCTCCTTCCTTCCACGAAATCTCTAAGGCCTTTGACCATCTTCTCGCTGCGTCTGTGCTCTTCCTTGACTCTGGCCATTTCTAAATGAGTCATAATGGTAATTGCCATGTCACCCAAGAACCTTATTTCGACATCGCTTAGTCCCTCTCTTGGCTTATCATCCATAACAGACAGGGTTCCGATGTTGAAACATGATTTAGTACTGATCGATATCGCAGCACAAAATCGCAAGGATGGGCGGCTCGTAACGAAAGGTCGATCCTTAAACTTGTCGTCTTGAGTAAGATCATTGATAATCAAGGGCAATAACCTCCGTGACTTGGGACGAACCCCGTCCTTTGGGGGGCGGGGTAGTATCTCAAGAACCTTCTCGCAAAGCCCTAGCGATCTGGGCAACGTTGTACATCCAAACCATAGTTCGTCCTGATCGTTGTGCACCGAATCAGACTGGAGAGATAATGTCTGCGTAGCCTCGGCGAGAATATATTCATTTGTCCGGTCAATGAGGGATATTAACGCACGCCTTGTGTTCAAACGCAGAGTCGCAAGTTGAGCGAAGGCGGATAATGCTGTATCGTACGAGGATCGGGGTACATGGTCCGGTGCAAAGTGCTGCGAAAATGAAGGTTGATAGTATCTAATTCAGGCGTTAGTCAACTCCATTTGACCGGCTGCGGTGAGCAGATGAAGATCTACTGGTAAAGAGCCCTCTCTCTAGCCGTCTCAAATGGTAGTTCTAGAATCCCTCCCTTCTTGCAGTTTGGCATCGCTGCGGAATTAAGTAATACCCAAGTTGAACGACTTGATAATACCCACGGTGAAAGATACTTTGTCTGGAACAGTCATCAGCGACGACCGGACATCGTTATCCATAACCTCAGCGAGGTCAGACTGATTTTTTTTTGGGCTAGCGTTGGAATAACGGTAGGGCCGTCCTCGCAAAATCATGTCTAAGAGTGTTTAGCGCGTCTTGTTAAAATCATAAGCAAAATCCGCTAAGCGGAGATTACGGAGATTAAATTTATTAATTTATATAACGTGTTATTATTACTAAATATAGTTACTTTTTTTTAAGACTTAGGGCTTCCAAATAGTATAAATTTTATAATACGGCTATTACTTAGTCTTGGTATTAATTTCGTTAAAGTTAAAGAAACGTATTATTAAAATTATAAGCATATACTATATCCCATTAAATAGTCTTAAAGTTATTATAATACCTAGTAAATACTATAGTTAGGCCCTTCCTTAAAAATATCCTTCCTTAGTGTTACGGACCTTATATCGGCAGTAGTACGACTACTGAGAAGAGACATAAACGGGTTGGTTGAGAAACGGGTTGGTTGAGACAGTACGGGAGGCGCCGGAACCGATCGAGCCATGGATGAGGGGTAGCCGAGTCACGTGGCTAGTCACGTTACAAGTTCGGGACGTGGGAACGCGACGTACCGACGTACTGACGTACTGACGTTCTTAGTACATTTCTTAGGCGCAGTATTATGTATTTAAAGGACCACAGTCCCTACCTAGATAGTTCTCTTTTTTATAGTAAATCTTAGAATATAATTAGAGTTAATCTATTAGGTAACTACTCTACTAGTTATATTTACGTTATTAACTATTCCTTAACTTATATACCTAGCCTATTAATAAGTCTACCATAGTATTTCCTATAAGGCTTTATTATATATTTACTACTAAGGTTATAGTAAAAAAGTTAAGTAATATACTACTAAAAGCACTAGTTATAACGCCGTTAATAGTAGTAACTACTTTAGGAATAAGTAGAGATACTAGTACATAAGACACCAACTTATAACTTATTACGGTAGGTTAGTTATAAGAAATAGTTAAATAATTAATAGATAATAATTAAATATTTAAAGAACGAATTAATGGAATCGGAGCAGTAAAGGTTAAGTTACTATTAGTTAAGCGATTCTTAGGAAAGAAGTTAAAGCTTAAAGGATTTCTTATATAAATACGTTTTAAGGTAATATAAAAAAGCTCACTATATTAATAGACTAAGTGGTTTATATAGGATTATTTCTAACAAGAAGAGTACTTAAGTATTTTAAACTTTACCTTGCTAAGATATAAGAGTATAGGAGTATAACTACTAATCTAGAAGTTAAGTATATATTCTTAAGCTAGGAAGGATTTACAAACCAACTTATATAAATATTTAGAGACTTAAAAGTAATAACTATAGTAGAATAAAAGCTCTAAAACTTAGTATAACGGACTTTAGCAATTAAGTATATAATGTAGTTTTAAACACTAGTTATATAGGTTAAGTAAAATAATAAGGCGCTTATAGCACAGTATAAGTAAGGACTTAAAGTAAAAGTCTAGGACGTAATTATCCTAATAGAAGATGCGGACATACTTAGGGAACTTATAGATTAAGTGATTAAGATTAATAATAGGATCTACTAAAGAGAATAGGCTAAAAAAGGGTAAGATAGAGTTCTATAGTTATATAAGGCGTAAAGTACGCAATAATATTATTAAAATTAAAAACTATAAAATGGTAGACTAGAGCTAATGTAACGGCTTATATAAATGCCTCTAAACCGAAGCTTGTGGATTGCTATCTAGTAAAGATACTAAGCTAAGGAGAAGAAGAAGAAGGAGAATCGTTTAGGGGCAGTAGGTAGACATGTCGCGAGGGCCGCTAAGGCGCTAGTGGTACGCGAGCCAATAGCGATTTTCCATGCCGGGCATGGAAAATCCTGATTGGTTAAATGTGGTAGGTAACGCGCACCAGCACCGTCACATCACCCCCCCCTTTTAAAAAAGCCTGCCCTTAGGCGTTGTCTAAGTTCCTTATTATTATCTAGATTATTATAATTATCTAACCCTTCTTCCTAGCATTTAATCTAGCTATCTAACTTATTTGGTAGTCTAGGGAGGTCTAGATAGGCTAGGTGGAAGTCTTGTAGTTTATAGGGGGGGTACTTAAAATTAGATGTAGGATACTATTTTAGGTCCTTATCGTGGCCAACCTAGCTTATATAGTATTTTAAGACGCTACGGACCTTCTTAACTACTAGGATCTCTTTAACTTCCTATTCCTTATCCTCTATAATCTAAATTGGCGGTAGAGGGTTGTTATACTATCTAGACAGTAGGTTATTTATAGCCTTTTATAATTAGTCTAGGAAGAAAACAGGGTAGATCTTTATTAAATCCGGTAGTTTAACCCTAAAGAAGTGTTCTACCTTCTCTAAAATCTTATATAGACCAGCCATTTAGTAGTCTAACTTGCGGCTTAGCCTCTGGGTTTTTTAGTTCTTTATTAACACCTATACCTTATCTCCTACTTAGAAGTCTACTTTATGACAATACTAATTTATATCGGCCTCTTTCTTCTCTTACGCCTTTTTTATAATTATTTAAGTAGTCTCTTAGGCCCTATATATTCTCTTAGCAAATGCCTAGGCCTCTTTATAGCTAAGGCGTTCGTAAGCCGTAGCGGGTTTAGTAGGCCTATCCCAATTAAAGGACGTTTATAGTGCGTACCCGTTAAGCAGTTTAAATGGCGACATCCCTATACTATTATAGGGGAGCGTAAGCTACGCGTAGTTTATTATAGGTAGTAATTCCAACCAGTTGTCCTAATAGTAGTTTATAAAGGGATGTAGTCGCTAGTTAAGGTACTAGTTTATAATCTCGGTTTAGCCGTTAGTCTAAGGGTAAAATGCGGTAGAGAGCTTAATCTTAATCCTAAGGATACGGCAGAATTTATTTTAGAAGTCCGATATAAACTAGGGACCATAGTTAAAGACAATTAATTTAGGAGCGCCGTAGAATTAATAGATATTGTTAACGTAAAGGCAAGCTATATCCTTCGCAGTTATAGTCTTAAAGTAAGGGAGGGAGACGGATTGCTTATATAGTTAGTTGATTACTATAAAGGCCGCGTTATAGCCGTGGGCGTCCTTTAGAAATAACTTAAAGTCTATTATAATATATTGCTAAGGGCGT
>Ga0307515_10009902_pt1 | contig 18358 bp, 10 predicted proteins | sample 17_EM_MG_FD_194513 | JGI IMG/M metagenome (GOLD analysis project Ga0307515, IMG submission 194513) | Populus trichocarpa ectomycorrhiza microbial communities from riparian zone in the Pacific Northwest, United States - 17_EM | ecosystem: Host-associated > Plants > Roots > Unclassified | place...
ACAATTAAAATAAATATATAAAAATTATTCTTTATTATTTTTTGCTTTATTTCAAAGTTTATCAAACATAAATAATGTTTCGTTTTAGCTAATGTTTCTTATATACTTTGTATGTTTATATTTGATAGGTATAAAAACCAATAACATTAAAGTGATGGATACAGTATGAAGATAAAATTAACTTCATTACTTTGACTCAATTTAGTATTGCTCTAAATTTTTTACCTTATACAAAGATCATTGTATGTTTGTAGTAAGTTATTTGAATAAAACTAAATTATGTAGGTTTTATTTCACAACTCATGTATAATAAATTAAAACAAATATTATATTTTATTATATTAATTTTGATCCTCCTAATAAATAATTTTAGCTCCGCCCCTGTACGTACGTGCTCCAAGCTGGGATGTTCTTGATTATAGTTTTATTAAAATGATAATTTTATTTATGAACTCCATATTTATAAAAATCTTGATGGGTTATTTGAATGCTGGCTTCAAAATAAGTCGAGAAACTTGAAAAAAAAACTATGATGATTGTTGTTGCAGCGCAAAGAAAACTTTGCGTGGGAAATGTGAGAATCAAAGATGCAGTACTACATTGTATTCTCACTCAACTGGCGTCCTCGTTACACTAGCCGTATTCCAGAGGAAGTGGCGGCGAATTGAAGCCGTCAGATGTGGGGCACCTTTGATGTTAAGGACCCCACCAGGAGCAAACCCCATTGCCTAGCGACACGTGTCCCATGATGCTGACCCCACAGAAGGAGTGGGCGGTGGTGGTGGCATTGGTTGGCTTGGGTGGGCCCCCACACATGCGCGTGCCGATCTTTCCATTACCATATCAAGATCTTGCCCAACCAAGTAAGGAATCTGATCACAGCCGTCAGATCTAGAAATTCCCAATCTTGATTGCCTCCTATTCTCTGGTGATGTCACGTGGTGGGCTCCCCTCTTGACGTGGACCGCATTGCATAGTGCATTCCACGCCAAAAAAAGAGAATAATAATATAACCGTGAATCAGTTCTGAGTGGCATGCTGTTTTCTCAACTATCAACACTCAGATCTCATAACATACCATGAGTTAAATATAATTATCAGAAATTCATAATTCGGACGTGAATAATTTATTTTTAATTGAGATGGTGAAGTGAATAAATATAGAAAATCTGTGGGGAAATTATACTCAAGTTGACATAATTTTAATTAAGAACAAAGGGATTTGATTAGAAAATTAATCACAGCCGTCGATTGGGCCTTAGCAATACTTGTTGGAGAGGGAATTTCCAAGTAGGGCCCCTAAATCTCCGAAGAGTTATTGTCTACCAATATTTATTTAATGGGGGACTTTGTTTGCTTCCTGCTCCACCCCTCCATTGACTTGGCCATTCTTTTGCCTTGGCCCTCCTTTCAATAAGGAAATTATAATCGAGTGTGCTTAATTGTTATAACCTATAGTTGATAAATTTGCTCAAACAATCTCTTTGGATGATTTAGGTTGACTTAACCAAGACATTAGTCAAGCGGCTAATTAAGAACTAGAAGTTGAATCCTTGTGAGTTGTAATGCCCGAGTTAAAGTTTTCCAGCCCCAACACACACACACAAAATACTAGAATCTTTTCTACACCATACGTAAGATTGAAGAAAGTGAAAAGAAAATGGCTCTAATATTGCATACCAAGCCTTTTGAACGAATTAAAAAAAAAAGATAATATAAAATATAGTTATTCAAGTTCTTACTTACAGTAACCTTTTGGTTACGTTATCGAAACAACCTTTTGGATATAGATTTATTTTATACTTATATTTTCATCTCTCAAACAAAACATATTAATATTTTTATATATTTTATTTATTTCAATAACATTTTGGAAGAACAACGTTTAAAGGATTCATGATAAAAGTCAACGAAATTAAGAAATTCATGAAAAAAAGTAATTCCTTGAATTTCTAATTTTGGTGGATAAAGAGAGAAGAAACAAGTTGTGTCCATAACACGCACACGTGTATATATATACACAAAGAGATCTAAAACTTGGAATATTTATGTAGAACGAGATTATATGATGATAAAATAATTGTCACCGACTAGAGATGAATTCAAACTCTCTTTTGATGATGAGGTGACCAACCCAATTGATGTTGGATTGAAATTAATCAACGTTCCCAATAAAAAGGCTAAGAAATAAATGCTCTCAAGGATATTGTAATTCGATTACGTGATGAATAATTTAATTAGATACATGTGGTTGAATATATACGCAGAACTCAATAATTTTGATAGTGATCCAAACTAGACTCCAAAAGCTGGCAGCATGAAGCACTATCATTGCCTTAGCAAAGGCCGGCGCCACTGGAGAAAGGGACCACACCGCACTTTCATTGATGGGCTATGAGTTCCTTGAAGCAGTTTAGTTCGCAAGGCCTTTGTTATTTTTATAATATACCCCTCGTTTTTATACAGTTTTTTCTTTCCCTTTCTATACAATTACTCTTATTAAAAATAAAATAACTCTTCCTTATCAGATAATGCATCCACGTTATCATCATCCCTGTCTTCCACTTCCCCCAAACTGTGCGAATAAATTGGGTATGGAGGTTCTCATCAAGCCCCACAACATGCCTTCGTGTCCAAAAACAATTGGATGGTTCAACCAAAACTCCATGACACAATTACACAATATTCCCTCCCAGCCGAAAATATTAGTTTGGCATGGAAAATTATAATTTTAGGGTGTACAAATAAAACTGTATCTATTAATTAAGCTAATTATAATAAGTGATTTCCACCCCATCTCAAGAAAGTGATGAATAGGCCCAGAATTTTCATTGCAAACTCACTGCTTAATTAGTAACTGAATAAAACCTGAAACAAGTGTTGGAGTTGATCCACTGAACAACATGTCATCTACATGAAGTATAATTAATGAGCCATAATCAGATCAGTGAAAAAAAAACAATGCGGAGTTAGCTGGACTACAAAAGAAGCCATATTTTTTAAAAAAGGAACTAAATCGATTAAACCAGAACGTGGTGCTTGTTCTAGGCCATAAAAAGCTCTTTGTGGTTTGCATACGTGTGTTGGATGTTGAGGATATGTCATTCCTAGTGGTTGTTGGATGCAAAGATCTTCAAAAATTAGACCATGCAAGAAAACATTCTTTATATCGAGTTGATGATTGAATCGTTTCTGAAGAAGAGCTATGGTGATTATCATGCCTATTATTCCTGGTTTGATAATTGGAAAAAAGATTTCAGTGTAGTACACTCCATCAATTTGATGATACCCTTTTACAATTAGATATGCTTTGAGACGATATAAAGAGAATTAAGTTTAATATTTTATTTTAACACCCATTTAAAACCAATGACATGCATGTTTGTCGTGTGAACAAGTGTCCAAGTCTCATTTTTATGCAGTGCAGCTAGCTCCCCATCCATGGCTGCTTTCCAAACAGGGTGTGCTAAGGTATTTTTGACGTTGTGAGGCTCACGAGGGATATGAGAGGAGGTGATGGTGTTTAGAGCATACTTAGGATTCGGTTTTACCACACCTAGTTTAGACCGAGTGACCAATCGCGCCTTTGATCAAAATTTTGGAGTGAGGATAGAACCAGTTGCGCGCACCTGAAAACCTCACGGTAGTTGTTGTGTGATCTTCTTTTCAAAGATAGGTCAGTTGTTGTCGCAATGTAAACTCACGTTCTTTTGATTCTTGGGCATATGCATTTTTTAGGGCCTCCCAGACCACAGGAGTTGTGTCGAGATCAAACTTTGGCCATGCTATGAAAGCATCTGTTAATTGTGGAGTGGAATGTTCTGTATTTTCTAAGCTGTTTTGATTTGAGGCTGTGAATTTGCTGGGAGCAGGATCTTCATTTGTGAGATGCCCGACCAATTCTTGACTTTCTGCGAGAGCCCATGCTTGCTCACGCCACAAGGGATAATTGTTTGGGTGAGTCGAAGAATGATAAATTTGTTCTAATATTGCTGGAAGAATTTTACACTGTTATACCAACGTGAACACATAGGCTCTACCAGTGATGTATTTAAAGTACAATTACATTGACAAAAAATCAAATCAGGATCCCATGAAATCTGGTCATTACATATATGACAGCTAAAGATAATCTTTATTTGTTACGTTGGATAGCTTGCATGATGACAAAGAATCCTTGATAGCAGAGAATTCCTCATTTGCTCGATAACAGAGAATCCTTCGATAACAAAGAATCCCTCATTTGCTCCAAAATCACTCAACTTCTCTCCACTGATTGAGGCTAGATTGTGAGAGTCTTCACCCCTTTTTCTTCAAGAATTTCGAGCATCCGTATCTCTCCATGGATTCTCACAGTTGCTAATAAAACCTTCATTAAAAATGGATTCATTGCTTCAAAACCTAATCTCTTCGATATAACTTTTCTTAGGGATTCTAAAGAAAAGTTCTTTTTGGATGTTGAGGGGGACTCACTTGTGACTTCTTTTTCCCTGTCATAATATATTTAACAGTGCTTTTGACGACAGAGAGTCTTGTTTTGTTACATCAGTCATCCTCACTCTCTTTTTTTTCTTCCATAGGCAAACACACTATGAAGTAGCTCTCTTTATCCCAAAACAATATATGAAAGTATTGCCAATATTTCCTATTGAGCTGCCTGTAGAGCTGTAAGGCAACAGTTCTTTCAAGTCAACTATTATCGCACGATTAATTAGCAGTAGGCTTAATTTGCGTGTGATTGATTGAATGCGAAGAGTAATCCAAGTTTTTTTTTTGTCCGAAAACGAGAAATTATATACCAATACGTATAATTTATAATAAATAAATAACATATGGGTTTTGAAATTTGAGAATTGAAGTACACCATTCTATGATTGCCTGTAGGTCGACCCTGACTCACATGGTGGAGTGAAGGTGTGATGGAGACGCATCAACTGCAAGGAAGGTTTTAGGTTACAGATAATTGTATGAGACCAGAACAGACTGTAAGCGAATTAATTATTTCCAATTAGGGCATCACCTCTTAGAGGGCCTTGCCCTCAAGAAATGAAACCCAGAATCTCCTAAAATAAGGTATGGATTGACTACTCTTGGACCACCTGGCCTCCTAATGTTTGTACGGCCATAAAAGCATGACGTAGAACTCCTGGCAAATATTGATGATCCTTTTTCCAAGATCTGGCTTTGCAGCCTGGGATTTCTTATCGCTAGCCAATTAACGAAGATGGAGCATTGCTTCCTTCTCTTGGGTTGTGCCTAGCTGGTCAATGGATCAACGTACGCATGATCTTTTTTAATGTCTATTTAGCATCAAATATTTTTTAATGCCATCTTATGGCAATATGTTGGAGAGCGATGTCAAAAGAGAAAAAAATTGCAAATTATATATATATATGTGCCTTTAATAATGTGTAATGTGACATATGTGCTCTCATATAAATGTGTTTCTAAACTGGAAAAAAATGATTTGATGATTTTTAGATTTTTTTAATGATTTTTTAATGTATTTATATCAAAATCATCTAAAAATATATATTTCTAATAAAATAAATTGTCAAGAACCTCGTCTTACTTCGAATTACTCATTACAAAATTTTATATCTTTTTTTTATAAGATTATTTTTTATATTATTAATTTAACCAACAATCATTTTAATTATGCTAAATCTTTTTAAATATATGTGCAATATAGTTAATGGGTAAATGAAATGAGATTATTTGAGTAATTAATCGAGGTAGCCAAAAAAATCTATTAGATGTTCATTAAACAGTATTGGTGTTTATTAATGACATTAATTTTACCGTTGGATCAAATAAAAAAAATGACAATTTTTAAAATAAAAAATAAAATTTGTTAAAAAATAAGAAAATATGGCGCGTAATTTTGTGGTCTTAAACATGTGCTCGCTGGAGATATGCTATGTCTCAAGTTTCCCATTGTTTCCTTTTTTTTTTTTTTTTTTATTCTTTCCTATCTTTAAAACCATATCATTTTCTTCTCTTTCCACCATTTTTGTTTTCCTGTTTTTTCCTCCTCGTGAATGAACATCTCTTCCTTTTTTTGTTTGGTCCAATCCGTTTGGTCTGTCTTAATTGGACCTTTTTTATTTTTTCAGATTTTGTTGCATTATCAACATTTATTGTGCTTCTTATGTGGAGATCATCCTTCCAGTTTGGAATATCTTTTTTTTATAGAAAAGAACAAGGAATTTTTATTTTTTATCAGTAAAAAAAGAGATGAAGTTCTCGCCTAGTATTTTGATCACTAGAAACTCTAACAAATCTTAAAATCTAGATAAGGAGACTGATTATTTATAGGGAAGACGTATCACCTCTAATAGAAGGGGAACTCAAAATTAATTATAAAATAATTTTCTAAAACTCTAATATTTATTGAAATTAGACTAAGACCGTGTTTGGCAAAACATTATAAAAAGTAGAAATACAAGGCTTGAAGTTTTTCCTGGGATGCGTTTGCCAAACAAGCCTTTACGAACCCAAAAACTACGACAAAATTTATGCCGGGCCAAACATGGTTTTAAGGCCACTCATAGGCTTAGCCCAACCACACGGGCTGGGCTTTATAGCTGAAACCAAAACCAGCACATGCCCAAAAACTTATGCTAATATCTAAGTCGAAACAAAACATTCATAAGCCCAGATCACACATATTTAAGCCCATGGAAAGGAGTGGGCTTTAGCAAAATCATCACCGATGAAACTTATTAAGCTAAGGCCCAAGATTAAACCTATCTTCATCAACCCATTACTATAGCAAGAATGAAACATTTGCTGGGCATAATAACTCTTTAACGAGAAGGCTGGAAGAGAAACTTACCTGCGTCTGAGTTGGCGAAATGGTTGGGGATGGATTGAAGGCTGCTGCTCAAGGTCTTATGAAGGGAAAGTTGCTGGTGTGGGGTGGCTGTTGGTGGTGAACGACGGCTGAGGTTGCTGGTCTGCTGAAGCTTAGAACTCCTTGCTCACGGCATGCTGCTTTCGATTGATTCTTCTGCTGCTGTTCACAGAGCTGCTGGCGACTGGAATCTCTCGGTTGGAACAGGAAAAATGAAACTGTTCTGAAAAGATAAGGAGAGGGAGTGGAAAGTAGTTTAAAAAAAACATATTTATTAAACTCAATAGAATTTCATAACTCGATGAATTCGATCTAGTTTTTAGCCGGATAAGCTATGAAACCAAGATGATCTAAAATATTACAGTCCTGATAATTTTTTTAAAAATATTATTTGATTTTTTTTTCAAAATAATCCATGTTTTATTGATTATTTGAGTTATTTATAAACTCAGGTCCATAATATAATGATGGAGTAACTTCTATAACATTTATTTTAAAACTTAAATTATATAAAAGGTTAAATATGAAGATTTAAAAGTTGACTGCTGAACCATTTAGTAGTAATATAAAAAAAGAAAAATTATGCTCTGAATATTCTTTTACAATTTTAATTTTTAATTTTCTTTTGGCCAACGAAACAACACCCTTTCTGATCTATGTTTTTAGTCTGCAGCATCCATTTAAACTTTAAAGACAAATACCAGTCACATTATCTTATATTTGAGCATGTTGTATGGTTTTTTTGGCTTACAAATGTCTATCTATTTTAATAAGCGACACATCTATCATATTAAAACTAATTTCTGATTTTGAGAGTGTCTTCGCTCGTTCAGTTGTTAGATTCTTTTAATAGTTAAAATATTTTTGATTCAATACTTTAGAGAAAGAAATGTTGAAGAACATGCATTTACAAATTCTTTCTTATTATTCGATTCAAAAGTAGGATGCAAAACCTATTATATATATATATATATATATGGTGTTTCCGAATGCTTGACTATGAACAGTGCTATTAGGTACTGGCAAACGTTGCCTGCTCGCTCGATGCACGGAAAATCCAACTCAAGGAAAGAATGGGTCAATGGTGATGAAGGAGGAAAATTCAAAGCCCTAGTTGGAATGCGGCCAAAATTCACAAGTTGGATGGAAATTCCTCGTTAGTACCCTCAAGGCTCAAATGGCCTCTTGTCATTGACCTGAATAAAATATGCAAGCTCCTCTTTGCTGCTATTGTATTGACGCAGAGGTTTAGTCAAGGTAATTGATAAGTTCACTTGTAGGTGACGGAGGCGGTATCTCTACAATTGATTAGTCTGGCTAGTTGATCTATGGAGGAGTTATTGTTGATTTTGGTTTCTGCATGAGTTAGATGAGATTTCCTTCAAATAACTATAAATCTGTATAATTTAATTGTAAAATAAGTGTTGGTTTATATATGCATTTATGTTTAATGATAATAAATAAAGATAATCTATCAATATACTCTCTTGTACGTTTAAGGATAAGGAAAATATAATAACAAAATCTGGTATTATATATATATATATATATATATAATAGTTAAGAATATATCTTAGGCCAGTTTGCATCTTATATTTACCTATGCATTAAAATAATTATTATTATAATTAAAAACTTTCTTTTCATATTTTCTCTTTAATTTCAGTTCAAGATAATAATAATAATAATAATAATAATAAAAAGAGTAAAAAGAGTAATGTTATTTTTTAAATTTAATTTTTGATATTAATTTAAAATATAAAAAATTAAAATATATAAAATTTCAACTTCTTTTAATAATATGGTGGCAATGTAAAACAAACAATAAATCCATTAACATTTACATAAAGGACATTGTAACCTCACGACGACTATAATAACAGTCAAACAAAAGTAAACTGTCCTACACTTCTAGAAGCTAAAAAACAGAGAGATAGAGAGAGAGAGAGAGAGAGGGAGGGAGGGAGCCAACCAGAAATTTCAGATTTCAGACAAACAAACAAAAGCAACGTTTAACCTTTTGCACCTTCTCTCTTCCTTCACTTCCTTTTCCCTTCGTCGTACCGACACTGAAATCTAACGATTTCACCACTATTATATACTTTTCTTTGTTCCTCAGTGGAAACTTATCTTTGATTTCTGCCTTTTGACGTAATTACTCTTGTGACCCCCAGGTGTGTAAATGAATCTCTCTAATGCCTACTGTCTCCTCTGTTTTTATTGCAACCAATCTGTTGTTTTGATGACCCCCCGCCTATCCTATTTGATTCAGGCAGTCGTCTGAAAGTGCTCACTGGGCTTCAGAAGCTATATGCTTCTAATGTTATGTCTTTTGATGTTAAATACAAAAAAGCTTTCTTTCTTTTATTTTTTAAAAATGGAAGTTGATTGAATTGTCTGTTACAATATCTGGGGTAGCTGTTTTCTTTTTGTTTTTAAAACGTTATTATGGCTATTGATTGATGTTTGATTTTGTGTTGTGGGTTTTGAATATTTGGTTTAGTGATTCAGGATTTAATGGATTTATAGTGAAGTAATGATAAGGATGAGGAATTTTAGTGAAGAGGAAGAACAAGATTCAAATTTTTTTGATACCCGTGAGGAGATATCTTCCGTTTCTGATTGGAGTTCAGATTGCGAGGATGGTAGTCCTAGTGTTTTCAATAGTCTTACATATGATGATTGGACTAAGAGTCCAGAAAGTGTCCAAGATCGGCGGCAGAGGTTCTTAAAGTGTTGGATGGGTTTGAGTTTGGATGGAAATGAACGTGTTGAGGAGGAGTTTGGTAATGATTCCTTGAACAAAATCCAACTGGGTGTTGTTGATAGGATGGTGGATAATAGTGGGGCCGTGTTAAGGACATCGAGTTTTGAAGATGGCTTTTTGTCGGCTCAGTCTTCGATGTCTTCCGGGTCAAGTGAAGCTTGGCGGCAGTCATTTGAAAATGGTGTGCTGGATGGGAATTTTGTGTGTAAAATTAAGAATTTGGATGACGGAATGGAGTTTCTAGTGGATGAATTGGATGAGGATGGAATGCTTAGTAGACTGCATGAAGTGGGATCCAATCAATCTCTTAGTTTTGAAGAGTTTCGGAGAACATTTGCCACATCTCCTTTGGTTGAACGATTTTTGAAGAAGAATGTTAATGATGAAAGGGATATAGCAGAAGCAAAAAGGAAAGATAAACGGAGTTGGTTGAAGAAATTAGGTTTGGTGAGAAGGATTGTTGATAGGCAAGGGACAGCTGCCTCAAAGACCCGTGATCTTGAATCAACCGCAGAAGCAAGGATGCAAAGAGTGAAAGTTCATCCATCCAAAAAGAACATCAAAGATATGTCTTCTCTCTTTACTGGACAGGAATTTCTGGCTCATAAGGGGTCAATTTTGACGATAAAATTCAGTCTTGATGGGCAATACCTGGCAAGTGGTGGTGAAGATGGTGTTGTGCGTGTGTGGAAGGTGATTGAGGATGATAGGTCTAACCACTTTGACATCCCAGCAACTGATCCCTCACGTCTATATTTCACAATGAATCATCATTCTGATTTAGCTTCTCTTGATGTGGATATGAAGAAAATTTATAAAATGAAGAGACATGGATCATCAGACTCCACATGTGTTGTTGTTCCACCAAAGGTGTTCAGGGTATTGGAGAAGCCCCTGCATGAGTTTCAAGGACATAGTGGCGAGGTTTTGGATCTGTCATGGTCTAAGAAAAGGGTTAGTATCAATAATTTTCTAGAATTTAGAGAAATTGTACACATCCTTGTAATAGCTATACCTTAAACTTGCAAAAATTGAACTTAGTGAAGTCTAAATTGCTTTCATCCTCTTTATACTTTTTCGCAGTTTCTAGTGTCCTCTTCTGTTGATCAGACGGTTCGCCTTTGGCAAGTGGGATGCGACAGATGCCTGAGAGTTTTTTCTCATAATAATTATGGTGCGCTTCTCGCTTCTCGTTTTAGTTTCTTTTAACATGTGTAGCATGATCGATAATTTGGTCACTGTTAGTTGATTTATTTCAGTATGATCTCCATTGTTTCTTCATTTTTATTTCAGTATGTAGCATGATCAATGATTTGGTCACTGTTAGTTGATTTATTTAAGTATGATCTCCATTGCTTCTTTTAATACGTGTAGCATGATGAATGATTTGTTCACTGATACTTGGCACTGTCATTATCGTTGCAGTGACTTCTGTTGATTTCAATCCCGTGGATGACAATTATTTTATCAGCGGTTCAATAGATGGTAAAGTTCGCATCTGGGAAGTGCTTGGCTGTCAGGTTGTTGATTATACTGATATACGAGAGATAGTTACTGCTGTATGTTATCATCCTGGTGGAAAGGTTGGTGAATTTCTTGCTATTAGCTCCTGCAAAATAACTATTCAATATTCAAAATGAATTAATGTTTGGACAATCTCTTTACTTAATGTTGCAGGGAGGACTGGTAGGCACAATGACTGGAAACTGCCTCTTTTATGACATTATAGGTATGCATTTCTCCAAGCTAACGCCAAAACATGTTAACCATGTAGCAGAAAGCTAGTACACTGGGAATCTCTATAGAAGGTCTGCATGATGCTAATGAATAATTATGCTTCTTGTTTTCGATAACTCTTCTATTATGCAAGTGAAGATGATTTTGTCGACAAGAGTATTGGGTTGCTCAAGAGTCATTGATTTTTCTATCCAAGTTTAATATTAACGTTTTTATTAGTCTTGTTCAAAACCACACACCGCCAATTTTCTCAGTTCTCTAATTTTTTAAGGTGATTTGTGAGATTCCTTAGGTGATGGGTGAATTTATATTTGAATTATCTCTGAACCATAAGTACACTGATTAATTTCCCACTTTCATACATATTTATGTTGTATGCACAAAAGAGCTGCCTGGCTGACTGCCAAATGATCTTGGTTTGATGATGCAGATAATCAACTGCAACTGGATGCTCAAATATGCTTACAGGGCAAAAAGAAGTTACCAGGCAAGAGGATAACTGGCTTTGAGGTGGTTTAATTTCTCCCTCTTTTGTTTTTCGACAAGTTGCTTCATTCTTCATATTATGCTGGGCAGAGACTCAATTATCCATAATTTTACTCTCCAGTTCTCCCCAAGCGACCCAAGCAAAGTAGTTGTCACTTCTGCTGATTCACTAGTAAGAGTGTTATGTGGCTTGGATGTCATTTGCAAATTTAGGGGTTGGTTTCTATTCCTCCATCTTAATTCTTATTTGTTCTTCCTCGTTATATGGTCTCCTATGGTGCTCAGAACACTTCACCAGTTTGGATGATCTCGCAAGTGGGATTGTGATTTTTGCACCAGCATTGTGTCACAACCTTTCAATATTAATATCCTTTATTCTTTAATCTATAGCTTTGGATTTTTCATTAGTTTGGCAGTTAACTTTGTTTTTTCCTTTCAGCATCGGGCCTAAGATCTGTAGCGAACCAGACTTCCGCGTCATTTACCTCGGATGGAAAACATATTATCTCAACAAGTGAGGATTTTAATGTCCATGTCTGGAACTATGCCAGCCAGGAAAGGACTTCTCGAGCAAAGAACATTCAGTCCTGTGAGAGCTTCCTATCTCAAAATGCATCTGTTGCTATACCTTGGCGTGGTATTGTAACCATTCCAGGAACGCCTTCATCTCTTGAATCTACATGTGGTAATAGTTTCAAGAGTGACCATACACGTCCGAAGTTTTGTGGAGAGCTAGACCAGAAAAAGCTTTCCTCTTCATCAGATTGTTTCTCTCTTGCCCGTGGATTTCTGTTGGAGTCTTTGACAAGGGGATCTGCCACTTGGCCTGAGGAGAAACTTCCCAACTCAAGTCCGAAGACAGCCTCACCTACAAAATCTAGACCTGAGTTCAAGTATTTAAAGAATGCTTGCCATAACATGTTGAGTTCTCACTTGTGGGGTCTTGTTATTGTAACTGCAGGCTGGGACGGACGGATTAGAACATACCTCAATTATGGTTTACCTCTCCGATTATGAAACCACCCGTGTTCGGCAAATTAATAGGGGATTTAATTTTCATCCTTCAAAGATACAGGCAAGGTTATTTTCATGGTGCTTGCTAGACCATGGGCGGGGATGGTGTATATACCACAGATGAGAAAAAAAAGAAAAAAAAAGAAAAAGAAAAAAAGAAAAAGAAAAGGAGTTTACAAACTGTGGACTCTTCATAGATTATACTCAAGTGTACTATAAATTTGACTGTGATTCAAGTTGGCTTGGTTCAGCCTTGTTGTCAACGAATTGCCGGGGGTTACTTTTGCATTCGGAGCATTGTACACATGCTAATTATATGATTCTTTGATTTGTTTCAGTCAAAACTGAATAGATGTTCATGTGCCAATTGGCCCATTTTGTCGATTTGATCCATGCAAAAGTATCTGAGCAGTGAGCAATTGTTTAAGCTAACAATCAAGGGGAAGAAGCCATTGAAAGAAACGTTCTTGTGGCTCTGGTTCACTGGTAAGTGGTTAGCAGCTGTAACCTGATGTGAAATCCAACTTTATTAAAGTCCTGATCCCAATCTGAGTCCTTTTATGGCCATGACTTTAATTTGCACGCCCCCTGCTCTTCATGGCCTCTCGTTCCAGAGTTTCACTTCATGCTGTCAGCAAAGGAGATTAGAATGTGAATGTGAATGATAATAAAATAAAATTAGGTTAAATGACCATTTCTACTACAGACATCATAGCCGAGATCTATGCATGTAGAAGAGAGTAAAAGTCTTTTGAATTGATTAGTGATAATTATAGTGACCGAACATCTAATCACAGATCAAAAACAAATTAACAGTGGAAAAACTGTTACTAGTCAAAAAGCTTTTCGTAGCCCTTAACAGTTCAGTAACCCTATACGCTGTCAAGACTTGTGAAAACCCACTAAGAAATTATGAATATATTTTTCTTCTCTGTTTTTTTTCTTCTTACGGCGATAAAGACAGGTAATTGCTCGCACCATTTTCGTACCTAATTAGTTTGACCTCGGACTTGACATCCTTTCCCCCCTCCCCCGTTGTCGGATAAGCTACTATCGAATAACTTTGAAGGACATTGGAGGCAGGTTGAATCTAACGGTTGTTTATAAAAATGTTTTTTTATTTTGAAATATATTTAAATATGTTTTTATATATTTAAAAGTTTGTTTTTAATATCAATATACTAAAATAATTTAAGAATATAAAAAAATAATTTTATATAAAAAAATCAAAAGCAATCACGTGTCTGAACAAGCTAAAAAAAACAAGAATTTGACCTCACGTGTTCCCCACCATTCACAGTTAAATAGACAGATACAAAAACAAAGGTTAAAAACAAGAATCTTTTTTATTTTTATTTTTATTTTTTTGAAAAAAAGAAGAGAAAGATGTAGAAAACAAATGACACTTAGTTTAATTTATTTGTTTTACAACACCACCAGTGTCGTAAAATAATATCCCTCCGGAGTGTCGTGATAATAATATGATATTCACACAATAATATTTTATTTAACCTTACAATGGAAACAGAATAATAATTAGTTTAATTCACAAACAGACAAATATTATCATAATTTAATTAAAAAGCATCTTAAAACGATGACTTGTTTATTTTTATATTTCAAGAATATTTTTGAAAAATTTTAAAAAATAATTACAACCACACTAAAAAAAAATCACAACTAACATAGGTGGAAAACAACACCCAGTAAAAAAAGGCCAAGCAATCTACATTATTTTAATTTTTTTCTTTAATAAATTTTAACGTGTCTTCAAATAAACTCTCATGTATCGAAATTATTATTTTTTATTATTATTTGATGGAAAAACATATTTTAAAGTTAGTTTGTGAGTTAATGGAATCCAAGTTTAATTTCTTAAAAAAAACTTAAAGATACTCTTTCACTGAGAAGTGGTGTATTAAAAGAATTACGATATGAAGATCGAATCTATAATATCAAATAATAAAGCAAATTTTCAATTTAAATTTAAAAATAAAATAATAAGATAAAATGCAATTTTACCCCGTATTCAAATCTCAACCGATAATTAATTTATACAATGAAATTGTTATGATATTTAGAAAAAGTTTTCAAGATAGAAAAATAAAAATATAATAATAAAGATCCCTTTATTCCCTTTCATTTTAAAATAATCAAAATTTATTTTCTCAAGAACATATTTAATTTATGTTTTTTTATTTTTATTTATTATCCGGGTTTAGATTGATCCATGACTGGTCTAGAGTATGTTTTTTCCAAACTAAAGGTCTATAGACTTGGAATAATGATTATTTTTTAAGTATTGTTTTTAAATTTATTTTTAATATTAATACATCAAAATTATTTAAAAATGCTAAAATACAATTTAAAATAAAAAAATTAAATTTTTATAAAAATACTTTTCAACAGCGCGAGACCCAAAGAGTTCCTTATGATTATTTAAATTCAAACATTTCAAAAACAGAGAAAAAAAATGGGAAAATGAATTCAAGACGGCATGCAGTTTTGTGTTTTAAATGGTCAAACAAGAAATTTGATTCCACCAAATTTTCAGAAGATGGTCCACTTAATACGTGATTATTGATTTAAATATAGATAAATGGTGCAAGAGGTCCCATAATTGTCATCATCTTATATATTACACTCAGAGCACATATTTAAAAAATAATAAAAAAGATTTCGTCACATCTTATTCCGCAATTATTAATAACAGAGATCGAGATTACAAATCAGAATACTTCTTGTCATTATTAGCTACATTAAATAGTCTATTAATTAATTAATTAATTAATTAATTAATTGGACAGAAGAAATCACTCATAAAATGGCAAGAATTAAAGCGTTGCAATTCATGCTGCTGTCGGTGGCTACTGTCAATAATAGATTATTACTTTCATTTGTTAACCGACAAGCATTAATTAATTAATTTATTTTTGATAATATAATTAACCAAGGGTACCATAAAATATAATCATGCACTTCAGTAGGCAAAGCCTTGAAGCTTCAACAACTAACGAAGAATTAGAAAGCGTTTGGAAATGCGGTTTAACCCGTGTTTTTAAAAAAATTGAATTTTTTTTTGTTAAAATTTAATATGGTTTGTACGTTTTGTATCGTTTTGATGTGCTGATGTCAAAAATAATTTTTAAAAAATAAAAAAACATCATTGACATGTATTTTAGCACGAAAAATTATTTGAAAAGCACCTGCAACCACACTGCCAAACACGCAATTACTGGGTTCCATCAGGCAGGCCATTCATCGTAGACACAGTAGCTAGGGTGTAAAAATGTTTTCTTAAAAATTATTTTTTTATTTTTAAAAAATTATTCTTCAACATAAATACATCAAAACAATTCAAAAACATCAAATAATTTAATTTATTTAAAACATACTCTTGAAACGTAAAAGACAAACAAGGTTTCTGTACGAGATTTAATTTTCTATGATTTCCTCTATGTACAAATATTGTTTCTTGATTGGTTACTACTTCAGCAAACTTCGTCGTTTTCTTTATTTGGGGGAATATTCCTTTTGATTGCTTTTTGGGCAATGAAAAAGATATGATCATTCGAAGAAATTAAGAAGAAGAAAAAACTGTGTTCTCTTACTCTTGTAGTCTATTTCTTTACTCAGTTTGCTTTGTTATCTTAATTTGCGTTCTCATAGATCGATCAATCAATTTTATTTTAGCATTAATTTTACTATATATGATATGGTAAACTAAAATATTTAGTATGATCGATCGGATGAATTGTGACAAAGCAATCATATATGTTTATATTATTAAAATGAGTTTTTATTAATTTTAAAATATTTCTCTAATGTTTTCGTGTATATATATATGAAGATAAACCAATTAAAATTGAGAAGTATTTACTAGGTAAGATCGAGAGCATGGAGGAACGTCATATTCATTACAAAAGGAGACCTGACTTCCACAGAATCTCTCACTAAGCACACCGGGGAAAAAGAAAAGGAAAAAAGAGGATGGCTATAATATATAATTTATTTCAAGAAGATGTAATCATGCACCTGAAATCCTAAATTAGCCAGACAAAATGTCGCAATACGTACAGCAATTTATTACAACATTTATTCAAGCCAACAGCGAGTCCACAAAGGAGTCCAATAATTGAGCATGATTCTCTGAATTCAAGAGCTGCTGATATTCCCCAAACATTTCTTCTAGGATGTTATCAATATTGGACGGTGAGTGATTTTGGCCTGAGAGATCATCATGGACAAGATCGTCAATACAGCGATTGGAAGCCCAAGCCAGATCCCCATTGATATTCTTATCAACTTCAAGATCAGAGATGAACCAATTGTCATCGTGATCACCAACTCCTCCTGCATGACTAGATGACCCAGCCATGCTATTATTAGTCCTGATATTCACTGAGGATGGAGAAACCCTTATTGCCTTCGGGGCATGAATCTTGGTCCTTGTAGCAGTGTCCTCATCGTCCTTCCTCTGCTTCTTTTTGTTGTTGAGCTTGGAGACATTTCTCTTTCGGTCAGCTGATTCCTTCATGCATTTTGACCCGTTCTTATTGCTTCTAACCTGGAGTCTCTTGCTGAGATGGGAGTTCCAGTAGTTCTTGATTTCATTGTCAGTTCGGCCTGGCAACCTTCCAGCAATGAGAGACCAACGATTGCCTAGAAGGGAATGTAGTCGGATGATCAGGTCATCCTCTTCAGGGGTAATGTTCCCTCTCTTAATATCTGGCCGAAGATAGTTAAGCCATCTCAGCCTACAACTCTTGCCACATCTAAGCAGCCCTTCATGAACACAAAAACCAACAAATTAACTCGATCAGTTTAGTTATCTCAATTTCTTTCAAGCAGAATTTCTCTAATTGATCATTGGATGTCCATAATTATTAAGAGTTTAACCTAGTTGGGGAATTAAGATCCAGAGAATTACTTCAGTACTTACCAGCTTTGTTTGGCAAGGATCTCCAGTGGCCTTCACCGTGTTTCTGAATATAGTTAACGAGGAGTGCGTCTTCTCTAGTAGTCCATGGACCTCTATGCAAACCAACCTTAGAGCAACATGGTGCTCTTCCCATTTCCCCCCCAAGTATTTTAATAGTACGACTGCACACTCAGCTAAGGGAGAGTCATGGTAATAAGGGAGCGCAATCAAGATCCTTCAAATTAATTTGTGTTTCCTTCAATTCTATTTGTGCTCTTACGCATTTATATATATGTTGTGAGAATCGTTAAGCCACTTGCTCTATTTTTATCTCCTAGCTAGGAAGACAGATAGCAAGTGGAGTATATTAATTATTCTGCCAAAGTAATCACAGGCGGCTTATTGAATAGGCTAATGACCTGAACAACCATTCTAATGCATTATCATCTGCCCTTCAAGCTCTGGTTCATCATCTTAAAAGTGTGGCTGGTCATATAGTTAGTTATTGAGAGGGACAATGGTCCCCCCAAAGTTGGAAGCACAGGTGAATCTTATATTTCTGTTTTGTTTTTTTTTT
>Ga0307515_10009903_pt1 | contig 18355 bp, 5 predicted proteins | sample 17_EM_MG_FD_194513 | JGI IMG/M metagenome (GOLD analysis project Ga0307515, IMG submission 194513) | Populus trichocarpa ectomycorrhiza microbial communities from riparian zone in the Pacific Northwest, United States - 17_EM | ecosystem: Host-associated > Plants > Roots > Unclassified | place...
TACCTTTAATAGGTATTACCATAAAACAGATAACTCGCCCCTTTACGCCGCTGCACTTATTCTTTATCTAGCCCGTTATACGAGATATATTAAGCAGGTTTGAAAGAAGGAATGGCGTAAGCCTGCACTTAACAGCGTTAAAGAGCTTTAGGAAAGATATTAGAATAGGAGTTTTACGCTTAGAAGTATATTATTATCCGAAAAGCTAGCTCTAGCTCTAGCTTAAGACCTTAATAAGTTTGATAAGATTGCCGAGGATCTTAATAGCATAATATTTTGACTAAAAAGTTAGGACGAGTATAAGGACTTTATCTCTAAGACGCCGTATAAGATTTCAATAACTACACTTTAGTAGTGGTCTTAAGAACAGCAACAAAAGCGCTGGCCACGGCTCTCGCTTATAGCAATTAAAATTCTCTTAATTCTAGCAATAAGCGATAAGCTAGAAAGAGTCTTTTTAGGAGAACGTTGTACGGTATTATAGGAGAGAATGCAGATAGATCCTAAAACTCTTAAGAAAATAGAATGTTTAAAGAATTAGCATTAGAGAAGAACTATAAGAGAAATAAGTAATTTTTCTTTAAGTATTTAGCTATTATATAGTTAGGGGGGAAAGGTCTATAATATCCGCGATATCCGCAATATCCGTAATATCCGCAATATCTATAATATCCGCAATATCTGCAATATCCGCAATATCTACGGTATCCGCAATATCTGCAATATCCATAATATCTATAATATCCGCAATGCCTACCAAATTCTGTCTGGTTAGGGTAGAAAAGCTCTATATAGGGCACTTTTATCCTTATCAATTGCGATATTTATATATATTTTATTAGATAAAGGATATTTTATGCTCGCTTATTCGCATTATCTAAAACCACCCTAATTAATACACCTACTAGGAAGTCAAAAATGAAGCTATCTTATATAGCACTAGTACCTACTATATTTACAAATATCATAGCACTCTTAAGAGCTACCGATAACGATATCTATTTCGACTTAGGACGAAATATACTATACTATCTAGTAACTAATAAAACAGTCTGCTATGCGAAACGACTAGGGGGCCACTAGGCACTAATATATAGAGAGCCTATAAATACCCTAGATTCGACTCAATTAATATTCTTAACCTTTAAGAGATTTTAGCCTAGCTATATGGCCCATAAACCAGTCGGAGCTATAGCTATTAAATGGCATAAAATACTTGGCTATGCAGGACCTAACGCTATTAAGCAGCTTCCTAAGCACGTTAATGGCGCAGAGCTAACCAAATTAACTACTAAACGAGCACCGCTTAAAATCGAATGCAAAACTTACTTATTAGCAAAGCATACGCAGCAGATCTCTTAAAGACAAGAACATAAATTTCTAGCTACTTAACCATTCGAGCGGGTAGCATTCAATATTATTACCCTTGGAGAACTAGGGTACAACGGCGACAAATATATAATACGCTTTTATATATACCTCCAAGAATAAGAACAAAGCTACTATCCTACCTACTATTCGTAAGACTTACCAGCTAATTAAAATACAATTCTATTAAGATATTATCTTCTTCTAAAGCGATAATAAACGAGCTTTTAGACAGATAGGAGATACCCTATAGATATAGTGCGCAGATAAAGGCATTACTTTTAAATGCCGAGCCTCGTATATAGAAGAACAAAATAGTGGAGCTAAATAATCTAAATAAACCCTTATAGAACGATCTAGGGCTATGCAGCTAGAAGCTTTCTTACCCCCGTCTTTAAAACCAGAGGCGTTCCTTACCGCTAAATACGCCCTTAATTAAACACCGAATAAACAGCTAGGGTAGAGAACTCCCTATAAGGTTGCCTACAACAAGCTGCCTTTACTTACCTATATATATATATACGGCTGCAAAACCTATACACTAGATAAACGAATTAAAAGGGGAGACAAACTAGCTCCTTATGCATTAATTGGATATCTGGTCAGCTACGATTTAACTAATATCTATTAAATCTAAATTCTAAGTCTTTATAAGGTTATTCAAACTAGAGACGTTATATTTAACGAGACCTCGTTCTATAACCCTAAGGGTTAAAACATTAACTACCTGTTAAGGGAAGCATTAGAAGACACCCTTTAGACAATTAATCTACTAGAACCTCTCTACGAGGATAAATCTAAGGATAAATCTATTCTATATAGACCTACCTTAAATGCAGATTAAATGGCTATACCTAAATCGAATAATACAACAGAGCCTTATATAAAGGATACTAAGTAATTACTAACCCCTAGTAGAACGGTATCTTCAGATCTACTAGAAACAAGCACTACATTAGGAGGACTTTAAAACGATATCCTAAATATAATTAAAATAACCCCTTCCTAGCTAAGTTTGCCAGAACTATCTAATATAGCTCTATAAGCTAACGAAGTCTTAGCCAAACCTTTTACCAACCTTATCCTACCAGAAGGATTAAAACGAATTCGATATTATACGCATACAGCAGCACTAGCCAATCTATCTACACTATATAGCTACTACGCTGGATTTACTATAGGACTAGTAAAGGACATCGACCGAACTAGATCCTTATCTCTATATTAGGATAATCTTCCTCTTAAACTAAAGAACCTTAAGGATCTAAGAAAGCATCTATTGACTACTAGCTTCTAAAAGGCTATAGAAAAAGAATATAACGACCTAAAATGCTAAGGGACATTTAAGATTGTACTAAGAGCAGAAGCATATAACGAGCAGATCCTTCCACTAAAATAGGTCTTTAAATATAAGCTTAATAGCGACGGTTACCTATAAAAGCTTAAAGCTAGACTATGCGTCCGCGGAGACCTACAGATTATAGAGGAAGAGACCTATACAGTAACCCTAGCTACTCGAATATTCCGTGCTCTTATGGCTATAGCAGCCGCATCTAATTTGGAAATTCGACAGTATAACGCTGTAAACGCATTTATAAACGCTAAGCTTAGTAAATCAGTCTACTACTACTGCCCAGAAGGATTCAGTTAAGAAGGACACGTCCTAGAGCTCCTTATGGCGCTATACGGATTGAAAATCTTACTACTACTATAGTATAAAGAGCTTACTAGTATACTAACCAAATTCGGATTAAGACCTACCCCAGGTACTAACTGCCTATTTACCAACAGACAACTTATTATCTTCTTTTACGTAGACGATATCGCCATTTTATTTGCCAAAAAGGACCTTTAAAGACTTAAAGAATTTAAAGCTAAATTACTACACTAATACGAAATCCGTGCACTAGGAGACCTATAGTAGTTCCTAGGAATTCAAATTAAACAAGATTAACTAAGTTAAAAGCTCTAGCTCTACCAAGATTCCTATATCGAAAAGATAGCTAATCGATTTAATATTCAACCAGAACGATTTCCTAAGTCACTACTTCCTGCTAAAGAACTAATTCCATCTAACTAGCAAATAAACCCTTAAAGGACTCTAGCCTACTAGCAGCGGGTTAGTTCTCTTACATACCTTACCATATTTAGAAGACCTAATATTACTAAGACGCATTCTAAGCTGGCAGAATTCCTTACTAATTTAAATTAAAAACACCTTAATGTAGCTAACTAAGCTATTACCTACTGCCTTAGAACAAAATCGATAGCTATTAAATACTCTAGGGAAGCATTTGAAGCATACATCTATTACAGAAACCTAGAAGGAGAAGATGTTACCTTTTACGGAGTATCCGATATAGCATTTACGGATGATAAGGAGACTAGACGGAGCTCTTAAAGGTACCTATTTATGCTATTTAGAGGACTAATTAATTGAAAAGCAACCCTACAGCGATCTGTTACTTATTTAACTACTAAAGCAGAACTTCTCTCCCTATCTATTGCTGCCGTTGAAATTATCTAGTGGCAACGATTCTTTAAGGCAATTAGCTTTAACTTAAAACGCGAATTTACCGTACTTTACGACAATATGCAGACCGTATAACTCCTAAGACAGAATACACCAAAGCTTAACACCAAGCTTTAACATATTGACGTTTATTAGCACTAGCTAAGACAGGAAGTCCAAAACAAAAAGATTAACGTTTAATGGGTCCCTATAGACAAGATACCTACTAACAGCCTTACTAAGATCCTACCTTATTAAAAGCACGAAGCTTAGATAAAGTAATTAAATTTAGTGGATATTCGACATCAGATCAATTAATTCTATTCGCGATATTCGCAATATCCGCAATATCCGCGATATTTACAATATCCGTCACAGTTACCCTACCTGTTTGCTACTCTTAAATTGTATCTAAATTTCCTATTTTGGTATAGCTTCTGCCTTTATTTTTGTTTTTTACAGCTTTAACTACACCGTAAAATCTAGGGGGGTGTGTAACCGATTACTGGTGCTCTGCTAAGCCTACCCTTAACTTACTTAACGACTCGCTCACCTTGACTCGTTTACCGACTTAAGCCACCGACTCGACCACTAACTTGGTCGATGACTCGGTCAATTGCCCCTTTCTTATCTTATTATCTATACCTTCCTTATGTATATATATAGACCCTTTAGACCTCTATTTACAATTAAGTCGTTTATTTAATTCTCCCATACTGCAAAGCTTATATCCTCGTGCTTCTTTAGGTAGGTTAACACCATAATAGCTATTATTAAAGGTTGTTTAATATATAATTAGGTAATAATTGTAATCCTATAGTCTACGAGGGTACATAGAGGGTATTAAGGTGGTTATTTAACGCGTTTTAGACGTTAACTTAAAACCTTAGGTTTAGTAATACTTCTAACCTAAAGTACTTAACCAAATCTTTATAAACGCGGTTATTCTATATAATAGATGCAACTTAATATATCCTAGTACTTAGTAACACTTCTATTACTAGTTTTCCGCAAATTTAAGGTAGTATAGTATTACTGGGATCCATTCTATATAAGCGCATATAGCACCCCTATATAAGACTATCTCTTCTATTTAAAAACCTAGCTGCTTTATAGTTAACTATATATTTAACTACTAATTAGTATTAGTTATATAGGGTGACTTACTAATAACGACTACTTAAGCAGGTTATAGTAATGCCGGTTAATAAAGCTTACTAATTAAAATAAGGAAGGGCGAGAAGCTTAAGACTCCTCGCTATACTAGTGCTGCGGCGTTACGTAACGACCGCTTACCTTATTCCCGACACTAATTAATACGTTTAAGAAATAATTTATAAACTAACTACCCCTATATTAAGATAAGCACGATTTTAAGACAAAACTTAAACCTATTATAATACTAAAGTTTAGCCTATTATATAGTATATCGCGAGAAGAGCTACTTATAATATAATAATACCTTAAAGAGTACCTAGGGAAAGGATTTGTTTACCCTAGTTAATTACTATTCGCCTTATTTATACTATTTATTAAAAAAACCTAGAGGAAGCTTAAGGATCTATATTAATTATTAAGCCCTAAATGCAATTATAATTTAAAACTAATATTTAATTCCTCTGCTTTAAGAAACGCTTAACTATTTAGTAAAAGTATAATACTTTATAAAGCTTAATATTACGGACGCTTTAAGCACGATGTTATAACTACTTAAAAAGGAGTTAGAAGTAGCTAGTTGGTTAATATAGGCATAGTCTAGGATAGAGCCGATAGAGCTATATAACGAGAAATAGTAACTAAGGTTATATAACGTTATACGCAGTATATATAGTATATAAAGGGAATATATATATAATATGTATAATACGTACCTTACGTATAAAGGGGATTTCTTAAGAGTATAGTTGTGTATTTAAAGGACCACAGTCCCTACCCAAATAGTTCTCTCCTTTATAGTAATTCTTAGAATACAATTAGAGTTAATCTATTAGGTAACTACTCCACTAGTTATTATTATGTTATTAACTTTAATTTACTTTATCTATATACCTAGCCTATTAACGAGCCTATTATAGTACCTACTATAAGGTTCTATTACACAATTATTACCTAGTTACGGTAATAAATATAGAAAGTTAATCAATATGCCACTAAAAGTAGCCACTATAACGCTATTAATGGCGGCAACTACTTTAAGGTTAGGAGGCAATACTAGTATAGCGGATACTAACTTATAGCAACCTATGACGGTTAGACAATTATAAGAGATAGTTAATTAGTTAACGAAAAATAATATAATGCTAGAAAATATAATTAACGGGATAGGAGCAGCAAAAATTAAGTTACTATTAATTGAGAGATTCTTAGGAGAGAGGTTAAAGCTTAAAGGATTTCTTATATAAATGCACTTTAAAGTTATATAAGAAGGGGTAAAGCTGCTAATACCTATAGATCGAATAGCATATACGGGACTATTCCTATTAAGAAGGGTACTTAAGTAGTTTAAGCCTTAACTTACGGAAATATAAGTAAACGGAATAACGACTACTAACTAGGAGGTACGGTTTATATTCTTAAGCTAGAAAGGGTTTATAGAGCAACTTATATAAATATTTAGAGACCTAGAGGCAGTAACTATAGCGAAAAAAAAACTTTAAGATATTACGTAACGAACCTTAGTAATTAAGTATATAACGTAGTTCTAGACGTTAGCTATATAAGTTAAGTAGAATAATAAGGCGCTTATGGTATAGTCTAAGTAAGGACTTAAGGCTAAAGTCTAAGATATAATTATTTTAATAGAAGATACGGACGCCCTATAGGAGTTAATAGATTAAGCAATTAAGATTAATAATTAGATCTACTAAAGGGAGCAGGCTAAAAGAGGCTAGGATAGGGTTTTATAGTTATATAAGGTATAAAGTACATAATAACTAAAGCTAAATTAAAAACTATAGTATGGCGCAGAGCTAATAGACCTAAGCGGTACTAAAAAAGCCTATAAGAGATAAAGTAGGAAACTATAAAAACCTAGAGGTTAAGGATCTAGTAATTATAGGACTAAGGAGTAGAGGCTAAACTAGGGATCTTAGTAGTAAAAGACGTTTAGGCGGACTCTATAGCAAAGTTAGTAGTTTAAAAATAGAGCTTATATAAATTGTGGGAAATAAAGTCATTTTATAAGGAATTATAAAGATAGTTAGAGTAACTATATAATAAAGGGAATCAGACTAGTAAGAGAGAGATATATATAGAGGGATAATAGTATACTATAAGGAACAAAAGAGTGTTTAATTAGAAGTTTCGCGTTTTATTATAATAACGCATACTAAATTTATAAAGACGCTAAATACGGCGTAAGCTATTAGCTATAGAAGCTAACATCTTTTAAATATAGGGGAACTAATAAACTATTACGCAGATCGGATATTAAAGATAACGAGTTTAATATAGGCGAAACATTTACAGATAATAAGGTAATAAAGGCAGCTTACTAGGAGTATATAAACCTTAAAGAAGTTATATTAGAAGTAGAGACTAAGACCGCTATAAAGTAAGGTTTAGTAATGGGAATTATAACACTATTAGATACGGTATCTATTGCTTTATAAGATAAAAGGAAGAGTATTTTATAGAGATTAAGTAAGTAAATAACTGTTAGTGCTAATTTATCGCTTAATAAAGGCAAAAGGCTAAAGGCTTAAGATTCTTAAAATAAAATAAGGTATACTTAAGGACCTATAACGGATAGAAACCAATAGAGTAGGGTAATAGCTTAGTTTAAAGATATATAAATAAGCTTGGGATAGAGTTTCCTATAGGTATAAGACTTTTAAGAAGAGATAAGTAAGATTTAAGACTTCTAAGACGAGATAAGAATACCTAAGCCTAGTTAGACTAAGGTAGGAGCGAAGCTATAACCGACTACCGAACCTTACATATTATCCTGTTTCACCTACATTAGCACTACCCTCGTATATCTCGGATATGTTTAATATAAGTTATAAGCTCGGGAGTTAGGGGTCTACTTTTATATATTTATACCACTTAATTTCTATAGATTTATAATTAAGTTACTTATTTAATTCCCACACACTATAAAGCTTACAGTTATAAGCCCGGCCTACCTACCGTACTACATTTAATCTGTACATTCAGCGCTTACTAAGCAATCAATCTACTACCTCGTTTAAGAAGTCACTACTTCTTCCACCTTTGTAAGTATTTAGAGCTTCTTCCGGGTACCGCTGTTGTACTTATAATTACCTTTATTTACCAAACGGGCGGACAATCAAATATCGATCGAACCGAATCCGACCGACCGTATAACCTACGACCGTACGAGCCCAACCTCCTTTAACCTAGATACACAACTATTCGATAGAGTCGACCTATCTACTATAGCGTAACGACCTTATATGGCGTCCAAGTGAGAGCCTAGCTAGCGTGATAGCCCGAGCATGGAGCTAAAGCGAGATGCCAGAGCACGGAGCCAGAGCACGGAGCCAGTGCAAGACGCTAGACTATAAAGCCAGTAAAAGCCAGATGCATAAGCTAGCTTAGATATACTAATAGTAAGAGATAAGGATATTGGGTAGATATAAGGAAGGAACCAAACAACCGTTCGAACGACCAGCTATTAAACACCAGATTAATTCGACTGGATCAAATATTAAATACTAGATCAAACCAAACCAGAGCCTCAATATAGGCCTGTCGCCAAATCAAATTAAGGCTTCTTAGGGAGGCACCAATACTATAACGGAATAATTAATTTTGATTCCAAAACACCAATCGAGCCTAAATGGCACCAGCCTAAATCGGCACCAGTTGCGACAACCGCAACGCCACCAGATTCGACGTCTTAACGTCACTAAAATTCGACGTCTTAACGTCACCAGAGTCACTAAGTGACTACGTCTATTTCCTGCAATAATAGCAGCGTCCAAAGCACATTAATGCAATTGAGCAGCTTCATAAGCACGTCAATGTAATTGAACAGCTTTAAAGATCTACCTCGATTACAGCTTAAATGACTACCTTAAGTTCCACCTCGACTATAAATTAAATGACTACCTCGACTATAGATCAAGTACCACACCACAAAGACTTTAAGACGATATCTTAGATACAATTGAAGCAATTTCTATTCAAATTCCGTAAGCATGTTAATACAATTAAGCAGCTTCTAAAGCACGTCAATACAATTAAGCGGCTTCTATAAGCACGTCAATGCGATTGAGCAGCTTCTAAAGCACGTTAATATAATTAAGCAGCTTTCAAACACCATTACCCTATCCTTTCACCACTCCTAAATTGTATCCGAATTTCCTATTTTGGTACAGTTTCTACCTTTATTTTTCTTTCTATAGCTTTGACTACACCGTCAAATCTAGGGGGGTGTGTAACCGACTACCGGACCTTGTATATTACCCTATTTCACCTACGCCAGCACTACCCTCGTATGTCTTAGATACGTTAGAAATAAGTTATAAGCTTCGGAGTTCGGGGTCTACTTTTATATATTTATACCACTTGATTTCCATAGATTTACAATTAAGTTACTCGTTTAATTTCTATACACTGCAAAGCTTATAGTTATAAGCCTAGAGTTAGGGGTCTACTTTCATATATTTATACCACATAATTTCCATAGATTTATAATTAAGTTACTTATTTAATTCCTACACACTGTAAAGCTTACAGAAGCTTAAGATAGAAGTAAGCTTAAAATTAAGAATCCTATAGAACTAAGACTTTAAGATATAAATAAGGACTATTAACAAAATTAAGAAGTAAGAAGACTTTAAGGATCCACTTATAGGACGCGAAAAGAAAGAAACTATAGAGGAATTTAAAGTAAGAATTACCTTATAGCAAGATTAAAAACTAAATAAGAGATTTAGTATACTAGGTTGTATAAGGGATAGAGCACCTATATAAAGAATTATTAATAGGCCTAGGATAGGTATACTAAGAGCTAAATAGCTTACTAAACTAGAATAAGAAGAGGATTTAGGGATTTTAATTAGGTTTAAGGAATAATATATAAAAGGTTATTATAATGCAGTAATAAGAAGATACTTCCTTACGAATAAGCATTATATACTTAAAGGGTTATACTAAAAGTGGTATAGACAACGACATAATAATAAGTAGGAAGATTTCTATATATAGTTAGACGAAAAAGTTATTTAAGACTACCTAATTATAGAAAAGACTATAAGTTATATTAAAAGAGCCTTAATTATAATGTTAAAAGATTTAGAGGAGTAATAGAGGACTAGAGAAGTAAGAGGCAAATCTCTATACCTATAAATAAGGTTATAATACTTAGATTAATATAAAAAAGGTTTAAACTTAAGAATAAAGACAAGCTAAGAGTTAACCTAAAACACTAAGCGTATTATATATTAGCATAAATTATTTACGTAGATAATATATATAATATAATAATAATTTATTGCTTAATATCCGATTCAGATCCCTATTAGGCCCACGCGGACTACTCCTTATTTACATATAGGGAGAAAACTCAACTTAAGAAAGACTTAACTTGAGAAAACCCCGTAATCCATCTCCCTATCTTTTAGGACTCGCCTATAAGGCGCCTATAAGGCGCCTATAAGTTACCTATGGTGCTCCTACTATCTTACTTTTTAACCTTCTTAGGAACCACTGCTGCCGTAACAAGCCTATAGACGCGCTAGTATTGTATACTTTACTCTACTACTATAGAGTCATCAGGGGGCGCCCATTGCTCGCCCCCCCCGCCCTCTATTATTATTTCCTTTATAACCCAGAACTGGTTTAGTATATTTTAGCTAATAAGCCACTAGGTAACCGCCTTAAGGCCTTTTTATATCGAGAGTAGTGTCTTATAGTTCTCTATGCCAGCTACTAAAAGTATTACTTCTTAGTTAGTGCGTAGGGGGCATAACAGTATTACGTGTTTTAGTGTCTGTCTTAGCCAGCTACATTCGCATCTCGGGCTACCTACTAGGACACCCACCCAGTAGAGCCAGTCTTTTAGTCCTATTATTCCTGTTCTTAAAAATATTGCTATTATATTTTCTGCCTTTATTAGGCCTTCTTAGAGCCCTAGGGTGTCTACCCCCTATAGCGTTAACTATACTACGGCTTAGGTTCCTCTTGCCTTAGTCAGCCTCTGTACCTTTAACTCCTATATACCTCTCTAGCGTTAGTCTAGCCAGTATTATATTACAGTAAATAGTTTTCTAGCGTTCTTTCGTGCTCTACTTTAGCTCCTTTCTCTCTCTTACTGTTATCCTTACTGGCCTCTTACACGTCTCCCTTCCTCCTCTATATGGGCCTGGGCCCTAAAGTAGCACCATTCTTCTTCTGCTTTCTTTACCTGTTTCTCTAATATATCTTCCCTACTTTAGGGTTGTTGGTTTGTTCTCCTACGAGGCGCCCTAGGGTCCCTCCATAGTTTATTTAGGCGTGTCTTAATATACTTTATAACATTAGAGTTCCGTTCCTTTTACGCCCTTTGCATTGCAGCGGCTTCAATATATAGTTGTAGGGGGGGAATATTAGCTTCCTTCTTAAGCAGAGCTGTGGCCGTTCGCTTATATCCGCCTATTATATATATATATAATATATATAGAGCACCCAAAGATAAGAACTAGAAGTATTTAGTAAGGATATATTAGGTACCAAATAAGGTAAAATATAAAAACACTAAGGATATATATAGTTAGTACCTAGTAGAAGTATAGAGCTAAGGGGACTTAATACTTTAACTAGAAAGATTCCTTATAGAAAAATACCTAGATAAATAATAGTAGTGGGAATACCTAGAGAATATATATCTATAGTATATTAAAGACAAAAAGCAAACTAAGTATTAGCTAAAGGTGGCCTAAGTATAAATAAGATTAAGCAGCTATTAGTTAGCAAAAGTAGAGGCCTATAGAACTAGAGGGAACTAGTAGTAGAGCCTTAAACCCTTAAAGGAATTTAAGGACAATACCTAAACCTATAAGTTAAGTGGTAAAAGTAATAGTTTAAAGTATTAATAGATAGTAGAGTAATGAGGAATTATATATTACTAGTAGCAGTTAAAAGGATAGGGTTACTATATAGGAAAAAGGAGCACCCTTACCTATTAGTAATAGTTTTAGGAGATCCGATAGCCTATAAAGGAGGTATTATTAACCTTAAAATAGGACCTATTTAGTTAACTATTAAAGGGAGATAAATTAAGATATCTTTTAATATATTACTATTAGGGAATAATAAGGCAGTATTAGGAATGCCTTAGTTACAGGAATATAATCTAAAAATTGATTAGATTATAGGTTAAGTCAATATTAGAGATACTTAACGACGCAAAATGTAATAATAAGCCAAGTTAGTATAGTATTAAGTAGGAGCGACCTATAATAAGACAGAAAAAGGATTAAGTTATATACTAAAGAGATACTATAAGTATAGCAAGAAACTATAGTTACTAAAAAGTAAGAAACTATTCAAGTATATAGTATAGGACTATAAAATAGAATTAGAACCAGAAATAAGTCTAAGGTTCTTTCTTATCTAAGAAAACTTATAAAAGGGATATATTAGACCATCGCAGTTATTAGCAGGTTATCTAGTACTGTTTATACTAAAGAAAAATAGCAAACTAAGGCTATATATTAACTATAAATAGTTAAACAGCATTACTAGAAAGGATAGATATCCTTTACCCTTAATTAGCGAAATCTAAGATTGGATAGGCAATATATAAATCTTTATAAAGATAGATCTAAAATAGGCATACTATTAGATTAGAATTAAGAAAGGTGACAAATAAAAGGCAGCCTTTAGGTTAATGGAAGGACTATATAAACTATTAGTTATACAATTTAAGCTTATAAATATACTAGCAACGTTCTAGAAACGTATTAATAATATATTAGGAGAACACTTAGATAAATTTGTTATAGTATATCTTAATAATATTATTATCTACTTAAGGAATAAGGAAGAGCACGGAGAATACATTAAATAGGTCTTAAGGAGACTATAAAAAGAACAGATGCTAGTAGTAATTAAGAAATGCAAGTTCTTTACTAGGAAGACTAATTTTGTTAAATTTATTATTAAACTAGGCCAACTTAGTATAGATTTAAAGAAGATTAAGGCTATAGTAAATTGGTAAGAACTAGAGAATATTATACAGTTAAGATTATTTTTAGGGTTTTGCAATTACTATAGAAGGTTTATAGCGTAATAGTTAAAGGACATTAAACCATTTACGCGATTAATAAAGAAAGAAGAACTATAGGCATAGGGAGAGGAACAGTGGAAATTATTTAAGAAAGTTAAAGAGTTATTTACCCAGGAGATAGTTTTTAAAATCTATTAACTAGGACTAGAAACGGTTATAGAAATAAATATATTAGACTTTATACTAAGGGCGTACTTTATATAGAAATATTAAAACGGATGGCACCTAGTAGTATACTATAGTCGGAAGATAACACTACTAAAGTTAAACTATAACATCTATAATAAAGAGTTATTAGGTATAGTTGCAGTATTAAAGAAATAAAGAGCATTCTTATAAGGTATAAAGAAACTATTTATAGTTAAGACGGATTATAAGAACCTAATAGGATTTCTAATAATAAAGGAACTTAACTAAAGATAGGTTAGATGGGTAGAGATGCTTATAAAATACTAGTTTAAAATTTAGTATACTAAGGGTATAGACAATATATAAGTAAACGCTCTAAGTTAAAAAGCTAAACTATAGAATGATAAAAAGCTATTAGGGGCTTTACTGCAAAAAGACATAGATGGACTAATTAGGTATAATTATCCGAAAATTATAGCAACTTAAGAGGAACTAGAAAGAGCCTATAAGATACTAAAAAGCTTTTAGGTATAAAGAATTTTAAAAGCGTAACTAGAAGATTTATAGATAGATATATATAAAACTAAGAAGCGAAGTATATCTTAAGAAGCATAGCAGAACACTTTATAGAAGATTTCTATAAGGGAATAACTTAAGGATATAATGGGGCAATAGGCTTAGTGTTAAGACTTTAGGAAGAATATATTATTAACAAAATCTAAAATATTATAAGAAAAGTAATAAAAGAGTATCTATATTGCTAAAGAAATAAACTAATAAGGTATAAGCCGTATAGAGGGCTATAACCTATTAAAATACTAGAGAGACTATAGAAGGTTATATTATAGGACTTTATTATAAAGTTATTAATATTAAAAGACCCTATTACTAGATAAGATTATAATATAATCTTAGTAATAGTAGATAAGCTTATAAAGTAGGGATACTTTATAGCATGCATAGAAGAAATATTAGCAGAAGATATCGCTAGAATCTATATTAAAGAAGTATTTATAAGATATAGAGTACTAAGTAAGATTATATTAGATAGAGATCTAAGATTTATAGCAGTATTTTAAGAGGTATTCTTAGCGGAGCAAGGAGTTAGAGCAGTAACTTTTACCGTATATTATCCACAGATAGACGGTTAAATAGAAAAATTAAATTAGACGCTAGAACAGTATCTAAAATATTATATTAATTATATATAGAATAATTGGGTATTATTATTACCAGTTATATAGTTTATATATAATACAACACTATAAGAAGGAATAGGTATATTACTATTTAAGGTAAATTATGGATATAAGCTAAGAACATTACTATTACTATATTAAGTAAAGAAAATAAGTAGCATAGCTAAAGAAAGAATAAAGACATTAATAAATCTTTATATAGACCTTATTGTCGGAATATATGGACAGAAGTTACGTAGTTACGTGTCGTCGTCGTGTCGCCGTCGTGTCGTCGTCGTGTCGTCGTCGTGTCTTTGATTAGTCATCCTTATGGTGACTAATCAACCCCCTACTTAGGCACCGCGATCCTTACGATCCTCTGCTTTTGACACCTATTTGCAATAACATCAGAACAAGAGTATACTCTTAATAGGCCACCCCCCTGTGAAACCGACACTTATAGAATTAGTAAAAAAAGTATAAAAAAGAATAAAAAGGTATTATAATGCTAAAAGATCTAAGGGATTAGATCTTAAGGAGGGAGATAAAGTGTGGCTACTATATAAAAATTTTAAAAGTTAACGACTAAGTAAGAAGTTAAACTACGTTAGACTAGGACCTTTTAAAATTAAATAAAGGATTTTACTAGTTACGTTTAAGTTAAACCTACTAGCTAAAATAAAGATCTGCCCTATACAGCATATTATAATACTAGAGCCAGTATATAGAAATATTAAGCTACTAGTTTATAAAACAGATATATATAGAGTATAAGAAGAGGATAAATAGCAAGTTTTAAAGATTGTTAGCTATAAGGATATTAATAACAAAATATAGTATAAGGTTAAGTAGATAGGCTATAATAAGACTACCTAGAAGCTATTAAAGAATCTATAAAATGCTATAAGAAAGGTATAGGAGTATTGGAAGAAATTAGGTTAGGCAGTATTAATAAAAAAGGATTACTAAAAAATAAGTTACCTAAGGGGGACCTAAGAGGAATAGTTGCCGAACTACTTAGATCTATTTCCTTTTTAGTTAGAGGAGAATCCGTTCTTTTATTACTAAGTTCCTATAAACTCTATTTTATAAGTTTCCACTTTTTAAAATAGACCTTTTTATAAACTTTTTTAAGACGGAATAACTAAGCGGACGCTATAATATAGGCTTTAAGAGCCTTCTACTCTATATTATAGGAACGTTCTAAATTAGTAAGGGCTTAAAACAGTTTACTACTTAGCTGTGTAGTAGTAGATTAAATATAAGACTCTAAAACAAATTAATTAGGGAACTAGATAATTATTAAGAATAATAGGCCGCATATATTTAATATTAGAGATAAAGCAAACGTTATAGGACAAACGAATATTCGCTTTAGTGCACTCTAAGTAAAAAAACGCGAAGATAGGTTCGCTAATATAATATAAACTAACCCCTTTTTTAAATAACGAGAGTATAGAGACGGTATAATCTTACTAAGAGATAATATCGCAGCAATAGTGTAAGCATAACGTTGCGCCTATAAAGAGGAAGGAGCCTTAGGTATAATAAGTAATAATATTAACTAAATTAATTAAATAGATATTATATCTCTAGTAAGCGACTTAAAGATATTAGGAATCTTTAAAGATAAAGATAAAGAGGAGGGAAATAGTATTATAGACGATTTAAGCATAATATTATAACTACTTAGAGAGGAGTTAGATATAGCTAGTTAGTTAATATAGGTACGGTTTAAAATAGAGCCGATAGAGCTATATAACGAGGAATAGTAACTAAGGTTATATAATATTATACGCAGTATATATAGTATATAAAGGAAATGTATATATAATATGTATAATACGTACCTTATATATAAAGGGGATTTCTTAGAAGTATAGTTATATATTTAAAGGACCATAGTCCCTATCTAGATAGTTCTCTCCTTTATAGTAATTCTTAGAATATAATTAGAGTTAATCTATTAGGCAACTACTCTACTAGTTATTATTACGTTGTTAATTTTAATTTACTTTACCTATATACCTAGCCTATTAACGAGCCTATTATAGTACCTGCTATAAGGTTCGGTTACACTTAACGTAGTTAATACCTTTAATTAAATTCGTGTTTATAAAGGAGATAAAAAGTATATAGCTTTCTATATATAATAGGGACTTTTTAAATACCTAGTAATACTATTTAGTATAAAGAACGGTCCTAGTACGTTTTAGTAATATATTAATAATACGCTTTACAAATTCCTTAATATATTTATTACTGCGTATATTAATAATATCTTAATCTACTTATCTTTGCTTTTAAGTATTAGAAATATATCTAAATAGTCTTTAAACGCCTATAAAACGCGGACTTATAATACGATATTAAGAAATACAAGTTCTATACGTCTAAAGTTATATACTTAGGCCTAATTATATCCCGTAACAGAATTAAAATAAACCCTAAAAAAATCGCTACGATTATAAACTAGGAAAGTCCTAGTAGTATATAAGATATTTAAGGATTTTTAGGATTCGCAAATTTCTATTATTAATTTATTAATTACTTCTTAAAAATTGTTTAACTATTAATAAACTTAATAAAGAAGAACATAAAATTTAAATAGACTACTAAATATAAACAAGCTTTTAATAACTTAAAATATCATTTTATAACTACTTTAATTCTTACCTACTTTAATCTAAACCTTAAATATATCGTTAAAATAGACTCGTCTAATTATATACTAGAAGGAGTATTATTATAATATAATAAAAACGGCGAGCTATGCCTAGTAGCCTTTCTCTTTTAGAAACTTACCCCTACTAAATTAAACTATAAAATATATAATAAGGAACTGCTTATAATAATTAGATGCTTTAAATAATGGCGTCCAGAACTTAAAGGATTATTATTCCTAATATATATATTAACGGACTATAAAAACCTGTAATACTTTATAACTATAAAGTAATTAATATAACGTCAAATTTATTAGGCCGAATACCTCTTATAATTTAACTTTAAAATTATATACTAACCTAGCAAACTTAATTAAAAGCCTAACTTATTAATATAATAATTATAGGACTTATCTATAAACACCTATAATAAACGGATTATAAATTAATTACGAATTCTACTGCCCCTTAAACACTTTAAAAAACTACGCTCTATATTTCTAAACGCGGAGCTTAATAGGAATAAATTAGAGATTAATAAGTAGGATATAGAAATTAATAAATTAATTGTTGGTTGCATAAGGTGATATTACGTAGCTACGGTTCGTAGATAGTATAATAATTGTTCTATGTTCTCCTTAAAGAAAGGGGTAAGGAACTTAAGGTTCCTTACCACGCTAGTGCCGCGGCGGCACGTGATGGCAACTTGCTATATATAACGGCAATATGCCTTATATGGTAACTAATTGCCTTTATTCCCAACACTAGTAACTCTTCTTTTATGGTTGCTATCTATATATATATACCGCTTAACTAGCGGAACAAAAATTAATCCTCCTTACTTACTATTGCTATTGTAATATAAGTCTCGCTGTCCTAAAATTTGCCTCTTAGTACGTGGTGCTTTCTTACTTATAAGTTATAGGTAGGTATCTTATCAGTAGGGCCGCTAAGGCGCTAGCGGTAAGCGAGCTAATAGCGATTTTCCATCCCGGGGATAGAAAATCCTGATTAGCTGGTTTAAGTTAGGGTCTGCAGAATCTAACTAATTAGATAACTTCAACCGCTGGTTAAAGTTCCTAGATATCTTAAGACCTTATATAACTAAGAAATTTCTAGGGACTCCCTTTTAACCTAACCTTTAACTTATATACGCAGAGTATTCGTGTTAATAAACGTCTCTAGTGCCTTGTTTGGGTTCGCCTTTATTATTATATCTACTAGGTTATCTTAGCCATTAATTTATTAAAATCTTAAAGAGTTT
>Ga0307515_10009904_pt1 | contig 18355 bp, 16 predicted proteins | sample 17_EM_MG_FD_194513 | JGI IMG/M metagenome (GOLD analysis project Ga0307515, IMG submission 194513) | Populus trichocarpa ectomycorrhiza microbial communities from riparian zone in the Pacific Northwest, United States - 17_EM | ecosystem: Host-associated > Plants > Roots > Unclassified | place...
CACCGCCACCGGCAGTGAAGTGATGCAGGCCAACGCCGACGGCTACTTCTTCCTGAAGTTCTTCCCGGCGATGCAAGCAGGCGGCATCGCGATGCTCAAGGCCTTTGCCGGGCCGTTCACCGACGTCGTGTTCTGCCCGACGGGTGGCATCACGGTCGAGACGGCGCCTCAGTTCCTCGCGTTGCCGAACGTGAAGGTCTGCGGCGGCTCGTGGCTCACGCCGGCCGATGCCGTCGAGTCGAAGGACTGGGCACGCATCACCCGCCTGGCAAAGCAGGCGAGCGCGCTGGTGGCGGGCTGACGGACGAGCCGAAAGCTGCGCTCCCGAGAAGCCGCTGGAGCTGCGCTTCCGCCAGGGCGGAGTAGAGCGGGGCGCTGATCCAGCGCGACACCAGGCTGGCGCCGAGCGCCGCTGCCATCAGGCTCAGCACCATGGCATGGCCGTCGACCATTTCCATCACGATGATGAAGGCGGTGATCGGCGCTTGCGTGACAGCGGCGAGAAAGGCCGTCATGCCGAGCGCGATGAGCGGCGTCGACGGCTCGTGGCCCAACAGCGTGAGCAACGCGACGTCATTGCCGATGCCGGCGCCAATGGCGAGCGAAGGCGCGAAGATCCCGCCAGGCACGCCAGCCCACACGGCGAGCCAAGTGGCCACGATGCGCAGCGTCACGTAAAGCAGCGGCATGTCGGTATGCCCTTCGAGCAGCCGCTGGGTGTAGTCATAGCCGCTGCCGAAGGTGGCTCCGCTGCTGGCCAGGCCGATGGCCGCGATGACGACCCCGCAGCCGGCGGCGAAGGCAACCGGATGCTTGCGTTTCCAACGGCTGGCTCGGTCATTGCCACCGACGATGGACGTGTGCAGCAGCCGCGAGAAAAAACCGCCAAGCAACCCGCAGCTGATGATCACCAGCAGGCCGGGTAAGGCGTAGTCGAGCCCCAGTTGCGGCACGCGGATCACGCCAAAGTACGTCGAGTTGCCGAAGACCGACACGGCCATCAGGCCCGACAGCACGATGGCCGCGATGATGAGCCCGCTGTTGCGCTGCTCAATCTTGCGTGTGAGCTCTTCGATCGCGAACATGACGCCGGCCAGCGGCGCGTTGAAGGCGGCCGCAATGCCGGCCGCTCCGCCGGCCACCAGCAGGCCCTGCGAGGTGACGCCAGAGCGCCCGGGCAGCCACCGCTCGGCATGCTGCATCACGCCGGCAGCAATCTGCACCGATGGACCTTCGCGCCCGATGGCCAGGCCGCCCAGCAGGCCGCTGGCGGTGAGCAGCGTCTTGGCAATGCTCAACCTCAGAGACACGAACCAGCCCCGGTTTTCAGGCGGCATGTTGGGCGACAGCGCCGCCATGACCTGCGGGATTCCCGAGCCTGCGGCGCCCGGTGCAAAGCGTTGCGTGACCCACACGATCGCTGCCGTCAGCGCTGGCGTCCACAGCAGCGGCAGCCAGGGTTGCCACGCGGTGAGCGCTGAAAAGCCGCCCAGGGCCCGCTCGCTGAGCCAGGTGAAAGCGACGACGGCCAGGCCGGCCGCTGCCGCATGGGCCAGCACGACCGCTCGCGCGACCCATTGCCGCCAGTCCGACAGATCGTCTCTCACTGCGGTGACGAAATCGGGTTGCTGGTTCATGCAGGAGGGCGCGCAATGCGCATGGTCAAATTACATTTGTACGAATGCAATCAGTGTGCCATGGGCATGATGGCCCTGCTGCGCCGATATCATCGAACGATGAAGAAAGCAGTGACGCGAACGGCCTCGAAGGCAGCGGACCCGGAAGAGGCCTCGACGCGGGTTCTGCGTCAGTTCAGGCAGATCCTCAACACCGTGAAGACGCACTTCCGCCAGGTCGAGAAGAAGGTCGGCCTGGGCGGCGCACAAGTCTGGGCGCTGAGCGTCATCGGCAGCCGACCCGGGATCGGCGTGAACGACCTGGCACAGGCGATGAACATCCATCAGTCGACGGCCAGCAACCTCGTGAAGACGCTGGTCGAGCGCGAGCTGATCACGATGGACCGGCACGAAGGCGACCGACGCGCCGTGAAGCTCAGGCTGCTGCCCACAGGCGCAAAGGTGCTGAAGCGAAGTCCCGGGCCATTCGCCGGGGTGCTGCCCGAGGCCTTGGCCTCGCTCGATCAAAAGACGCTGAAGCGGCTTGAAACGGATCTCGCCAAGCTGATCGTCGAGCTCAAGGCCGACGAACGTGCTGCGCAGATCCCGCTCGCCGAGCTTTAGCCTTCAGCCCCGCGCCGGCACGGGTTGTGGCGTGGGCACCTTCACCTGCCGGCGGATTGCCAACACCATCACCGCCGCCACCAGGCAGGCGGCGCCGGCCGTGATCAGCGCTGGCGTGTAGGTGAGCAGCAGCGTGCGGGTCAGGCCGGCGCCGTAGGCTGCCGTCGCGGCACCGAGTTGGTGGGCCGCAAACACCCAGCCGAACACCATGGCTGCGCGCTCCTTGCCGAACTCTTGTGCCGCGAGCTTCACCGTAGGTGGCACCGTGGCGATCCAGTCGAGGCCATAGAACATGGCGAACACCGACAGGCCGTAGAGCGTGAAGGTGGAGTAGGGCAGCCAGAACAGCGACAAGCCGCGCAGGCCGTAGTACCAGAAGAGCAGCTTGCGGTTGTCGAAACGATCCGACAGGTAGCCCGATAGCGTGGTGCCGAACAAGTCGAAGATGCCCATCATCGACAGCACCGAGGCGGCCGGCACCGCCGTCATGCCGTAGTCGCCGCACAACGAGATGAAGTGGGTCTGCACCAGGCCGTTGGTGCTGAGCCCGCAGATGAAGAAGGTGCCTGCGAGGATCCAGAAGGTGCGGTTGCGTGAGGCCTGGGCCAGCACCTGGAATGGGCCGAGAAAATTGAGCTTGGGTCTTGTCGTGGGCAGCGGCTCTTGCGGCGTGCCTTCGGGTTCTCCAAACGAGCGCAGGCCGATCTCGCGTGGATCGTCTCGCATGAAGAGCATGACCACCGCGGCCACCGCCACGCAACTGAGGAAGACGGGAATCACCGCATAGCGCCAGCCCATGTGCTCGATCAGCCAGGCTGCCAGCGGCAGGAAGATCAGCTGCCCCGTGGCTGTGCTCGCGGCGAACATGCCGACCACCAGGCCACGCCGCTCGGTGAACCAGCGGTTGGCCACCATCGCGCCCAGCACCAGGGCTGTGAGGCCTGTGCCGCAGCCGAGCACCAGGCCCCAGAGGATGAACAACTGCCAGAGCTGCGTGACCCCGGTTGCCAGCGCCATGGCAACGGCGATGAAGGTGGCCGCTGCGATCATGATGCGGCGCAGGCCGAACCGCATGATGAACACCGCTGCGAACGGCCCAAGCAACCCGAACAGCGCGAAGCGCACCGCGAACACCGACGAGAGCTGGTCGGTCGTCCAACCGAACTCCTTGCTCAGCGGCTGCAGCATCGCGCCCGGCAGGCCGAGCGCTGCCGAAGTGGTGAGCATCGCGAAGAAGGTCACCGCAGCGATCACCCACGCGTAGTGGATGCCCTTGCGGTGAAGCGAGTTGGAGACGAGTTGCGCGAACATGGTTGTCCTGAGGTGGAGCTCGCCGAATCAAAGTCCGCGAGGGGGGTCGCTCTCGCGGCGTTCGATCAGTTCGACCTTGTAGCCATCGGGGTCGGTGATGAAGGCGATCACGGTCGTCCCGCCCTTGACCGGGCCGGCCTCGCGCGTCACGTTGCCGCCGCCAGCGCGGATGCGGTCGCAGGCCGCTGCAGCGTCGGGCACGCCGATGGCGATGTGGCCGTAAGCGGTGCCGAGGTCGTACGAAGAGACGCCGTGGTTGTAGGTGAGTTCGAGTTCGGCGTGCTCGGGGTTGGACCCGTAGCCGACAAAGGCCAGCGAGTAGTTCTGCGAGGGGTTCTCGGACCGGCGCAGCAGCGTCATGCCCATGATCTCGGTGTAGAACTTGATGGAGCGATCGAGGTCGCCCACGCGAAGCATGGTGTGCAAAAGTCTCATGGTGTGTCGAAGATGAAGCAGGTGGTGGAGGCGTGAGCGTAAAGCTTGCCGTCCGGGCCGACCAGCCTTCCTTCTGCCGTAGCCATGCGAGAGCCGACGTGGATGACATTGCCGATCGCGCGCAGCAGCGGCACGCGTGTGGTCACCGCGCGCACGTAGTTCACCTTCAGCTCGGCGGTGGTGTAGGCCTTGCCGGCCGGCAGCGTGGTGTGCACGGCGCAACCCACGCACGAGTCGAGCAGCGTGGCGATCCAGCCGCCGTGCACGGTGCCGATCGGGTTGTAGTGGCTGAGTGCCGGTTTGCCCTGGAACACGGCGCGGCCGTGTGTCATCTCGATGGCGATGAAATCGAGCGTGGCACCGATCGGAGCGGAGGGCAACTCGCCGGAGAAGATGCCCTCGAAGAACTGCAAGCCCGTTTTGCCGGCCATCTGGTCGGGCCGCGACACGCCGGGCGCGCCGAAGTGCTTGCGGCGCTCGGCTTCGTCAGATTGCCATTGCGCCAGTACCTGTGCTTCGTCGGGTTGCGTTTCCATCGCGTGCCTTGACGGTTGTATCTGCAATGATTGTAGCTACAATTGTTGATCATGCAAAAGCCTTCTTCTCGCCAGCCCGATGTGGCAACTTCCGTCGGCTTAGGCAGCCCGGTGGGCTGCAGCAGCTTCAAGCTGCGAAAACTGTCGCGGCGCGTCAGCCAGCACTTCGATCAGATCGTCAGCGTGGCGGGGCTGAAGACCACGCAGTACTCGTTGCTGTCCCACGTGGTTCGCTTGGGGCCGTTGAAGCCGGGTGAGCTGGCGTCCGAGATGGAAATGGATGCATCGACGCTCACGCGCAATCTGCAACCGCTCGTGGCGCAGGGTTGGGTGGAGGTGGGGCCCGGCGCCGATGCACGCAGCCGCCTGGTCACGGCCACCGATGCGGGCCGCGAGAAATACATCGAGGCAAAGCGTGAGTGGAAGCGGGCGCAGATCGCCTTCAATCAGCGGCTGGGCGAGGCGCGCGTGGCCCAGTTGCACGCGGTGATCGACGATTGCCTGAAAGCGCTGAACGCTGAAGCGGAGAGCTGAGCTTCAGCGTCGCTGGCGCTTCCTTTCCTTCACGATGCGCTCACCGTGTAGTTGAGGGCCAGGCGTCCACCGTCCACGTACACGATTTCGCCCGTCATGTAGCTCGAGGCGCTGCTGAGCAGGAAGGCGGTCACGTCAGCGATTTCTTCTGGTTCGCCCAGCCGCTTCATCGGTGTGCGACTCATGATGCGCGCACGTGCCTCATCACTGCCGAGCACCGCGTTGCGCGCCAGGTCGGTTGCAATGGTGCCGGGCGCCACGGCGTTGACGCGGATGCCCTGGTCGGCGAGCGACAAGGCCATCACCCGCGTGAGCTGGTTGATGCCGCCCTTGCTGACGTTGTAGCTCGCGATGCTCGGGATGGCCATCAACCCATTGACCGAGCTCATGTTGACGATGGCGCCGCCACCAGTCTTCACCATTTCGCGCGCCACCGCCTGGCCGACGAGGAAGGAGCCTTTCAGGTTGACGTCGATCACGGCGTCCCAGTCGGCTTCGGTGATGTCGAGAAAGTCGGCGGCCTTGAAGATGCCCGCGTTGTTGACCAAGCCGTCGATGCGGCCGAAGGCTTGCAGCGTGTGTGCGACAGCCGCGTCGACCTCGCCCTTGGAGGCCACGTTGCAATGCCGATAGCTGGCGCGCTGGCCTTGGTCGACGAGCGACTGGGCCAACGCTTCACCGCGCGCATCGTCCACGTCCCACAACGCGACTGCTGCACCGTCTTGCGCCCAGCGCTTGGCGCAGGCCGCGCCGATGCCTTGCGCGGCACCGGTGATCACGATGACCTGGTCGTGCAGGTTGAATTGAACGGGCTTCTTCATGCGGCTTTGCTTTCATCCAGCCAGACCGCGAGGCCTTGGGCGTTGAGTTCGATGTCCATGGCGAGCAGCGTGAGTGTTTCGCTGTCGGCGAGCGTGCTGCCGTGCGCGCGCACTCGGCGCAGGTACATGTCGGCCAGCGCTTGGCGGAGCTGCGCATGGCGGTCGTCTGCATCGCGCAGCGGCTCGGCGAGCGTCACCATCTCGTCGATCTGCGACAGCATCATCTCGCCCAGCACCGGCACGTTCTCCACGCAACCGTAGTGTGTGAGGTACAGCCGCTGCGGCTCGTATGACAGCATGCGCCGCACCGATTGGCGCAAGGCCTCGGGGTCGAACTGGATCGGCGTGGTGGTGGGCAGCAGCCAGGGGCCGCGCGCGCTGTCGAACTCGCGGTAGCTCAGGCCGAAGGTATCGCCGGTGAAGAAGCCGCGCGTTCGCTCGTCCCAGATGCAGTGGTGGTGGCGCGCGTGGCCAGGCGTGTCGATCAGCTGAAGTGGCCGGCTTGCGAGGTGGATGGTCATGCCGTCGTCGCTCATGAGCACGCGGTCCCTTGGCACCGGTGTGACCTTGCCGTAGGAATTCGCCATTTCTTCGGCGCCGTACACACGGCGCGCACTCATCAGTAACGCCAGCGGGTTGACCATGTGCCGCTCGCCACGTGGGTGCACGACCAGGCGGGCGTTGGGCAGTTCCTGCATCAACGCGCCCGCACCGCCCGCATGGTCGAGATGGACGTGCGTGACGATGACCCAGTCGACGGCTGCTACCGGCAGGCCTAGCGATGCCAGCGTGGCGAGCAGGCGCGGCACGGTGTACGTCGTCCCGGTGTCGATGACGGCAGCGCGGCCATCTTCGACCACCAGATAGGCCGCGTCGAAGCGGGGGCGGTGGAAGTCGGTGTCGATGGCATGAATGCCATCGCCGAGCGCCTGCACGAAGGGTGGCAGGGACGTTGTTGAAACAGCCATGTTTCATTCTAGGAGGCTGAAAACCCCCGGCTACACTGCCCGCCATGAATATCGACGAGCTCCTGACGCCGATCTCCGAGTCGGCCCCGTGCGGCGAAGACCTGTCGTTTTCGACCGAGTTCGATGCCATCGCCGAGATGCGCCGCGAAGACGACTCAACCCTCGACCAAGGCGAATGGGTCACGACATTGAAGACGGCTGATTGGGGCGCCGCCCGTGCGCGTTGCGCCGAGCTGTTGGCCCAGCGCTCGAAGGACTTGCGCCTGGCCATGTGGTGGGCCGAGGCCGGCACCATGACCGAGGGCTACACCGGCCTGCAGCAAGGCATCACGCTGTGCGGGCAGTTGTGCGAGCAATACTGGGACGGCCTCTACCCCGAAGCCGAAGACGGCGACCAGGAGCAGCGTGTCGGCAACATCGGCTGGTTTCTTGGCCGCCTGATATCGCTGTCGACGGCCGCGCCCATCGTGCGAGGCCGGTCGGGCGCGTATTCGCTGCAACAAATGCAGGCTGCGCGCTCGCTGCAAGCCACGCTGGAGCGCTCGCCCGAAGCGGCCGCACAGTTGGCGCCCGATACGCTGACGCTGGACAAATTCAACCGCGCCTTGCGCGAGACGCCGAAAGACGGCTTGCGCCAGACGCTTGCAGCCATCGAGGCCTGCCAGCAAGGATTGACCGCATGGCAGGCGGTAGTGGATGCGAAGCTGGGCGCCGATGGCCCGAACTTCGCGCCGGCTCGCGATGCGCTGGCTGCAGCGCACCACGAAGCACAGCGCATGGCGCGCGAGGTTGGCGCGCTGGCGGGCGCCGCTCCTGTAGAAGCTGCCGGCACCACGTCATCCGCCACGGAAGCTGCTATGCCGCGCTCAGCGGCTGGCGGGCCGCTGCGCTCAAGGGAGCAGGCACTGGCGCAGTTGCGCGAGGTGGCGGCGTTCTTCCGTGCGACCGAGCCGCACAGCCCCGTCGCCTACCTCGCCGACAAGGCCGTGCATTGGGGCGACATGCCCCTGCACCTGTGGCTGCGTTCGGTGGTCAAGGACGCAGGCGCCCTGGCTCACCTTGAAGAACTGCTGGGCCTCGAAACGCCTCGCGAAGACGGCCACTGAGCCGCGCGCAGCCTTACTGGCTGATTCGAAACTCGATGCGCCGGTTGCGCGCGCGCCCTTCGGGCGTGTCATTGGCAGCGACCGGCCGGTCTGGCCCCGACCCTGAGGTGCTGATCAACGACGGCGCCACACCTTTGCTGGCCAGGTAGCTGCGCACCGCGTCGGCGCGGGCCAGCGAGAGCACGACGTTGGTGTCGCGTGCGCCTTGCGCGTCGGTGTGGCCGATGACCTCGACCTTCTTGTTGCCCAGCTTCAACAGCGTGGTGGCGATCTCGTCGAGGATGCCGCGGCCGGCAGGGCGCAGCACGCTGCTGCCGGCTTCGAATTCGATGATGCGGTTGGCCAATGTTGCGTCGACCGCCGTTTGCTCTTGCGCTGCCACGCGCAACGCATTGCGCACCGCGTAGGTGGGGTTCAGCGAGGTTGCCATGTCGGCGGCGAGCTGTTGGCGCTGTGACTCGTTGGCCACTTCGCCCTTGAGTTCGATGTTGTTGCCATTGATCGCCAGCTGCCCGTGCGACACCAGCTTGAGCTGAGGCGACACGAGCTTTTGCACATAGCCACTCCAGTTGGGCGGTGCCACCACCGAGCCCACGCCCAGCTGGTCGACGACGCGCTCTGCGCCGTAAACCTCACGCGCCTTGGCGAGGATGGCGTTGCGGGTGGCTTCGTCGGGCACGGTGCCCGCGACGACCACTTGATTCGGTGTGGCGCCGGTCTGCGCGAACGCAGACGCCAGGCTCAACAGGCAGAGCAGGGCGGACGCCAAGCCTCGGATGCGCGTCATCGTCATGCGTTCATTCCCCAAGAAAAGTTTCGCGGAACATATCGACCGCTGCCGCGAGCGACAGTGACGGGTCGCGCAGCTGGTTGGACAACTTACGCAGACCGTAGTCGGTGCCGATCCAGTCTTCGACCCACTCGGCCTGCGTCACCGCCACGTTGTTGTCTCGGCAGGCATCGATGTCGATGGCCGAGCGCAGCGTGGCGGGTGAGGCGCCGTGGAAGCCCATCACCAGCACCGGCTGCTGGCCGTGCGAGGTGACGAACAAACCGGTCTCGGCCGAGGTGCGTGCGAAGAACCGCGTGACCAGGTCGACCCACAGGGTGAGCACGTGCGGCAGTTGCATCGGGTCGCGCGGCAGCGGCAGCATCAACCCCTTGCTCAATTCGGCATGGCCCTGAGTCAACACAGGCTGTAGCAGCAGGCCGAGTGCGAGGGCGGTTTGGCGGAAGGAAACAGCCTCGCCGGGCGGTGACACCACGGCCTCGAAGCGCTCGAGCGTGAGCAGCTGAGCGAAATTCTTGTAGCCCTCGCGCAGCACATCGGTGCGCACTTCCATCTCCAGCGGCTGGGCGGTGAGCTGCTCCTGTACTTGCGTGAAGTCTTCAGCCTGCAGCGCTTGCCGCACCTGGGCGTCGAGCCGGCCCCACAAGGGGCTCAGCGCCTGCGGGCTGTGGGGCAAGAACTCGGCCGGAGAAGGCACTTCGAACGAGGCGGCCATCACGAACGGGAAGCGCCGGCCCGAAGCGTCCTGGCTCGCCGCCATGTGCCCTACCAGCCCGGCATTGCTCTGCGCGCCGAGGATGGCAAAGTGCACCGGAGCTGCGCCGTCGTAGACGATCTTCCAGCGCGTGTCTTCGGCCAGCAGCTCCATGGTCTGCGACATCCACTGGTCGATGCTGTGGATGAGCGCCGAGCCCGCCGAGCTGCGCACGAAATCGCCGCGCGACGGCAGCTTGCCGAAGTAAAGCGCCTGAGCCATTGCGCCGCTCATGGCTTGCCTCCACTGGCTGCCGCGACCGGGGGCGCGGCGCCCAACGCGCCCACCACGAGCGCCGGCAACTGCACGCCTTTCAGTCCGCCCGAAGCGCTCGGCGTGTCGGGCGCGCCCTGCGCGGTCGGCGAGCCGACGTTGGGGCTGGAGATCAGGCGCAGCTGCACCGTGACCGCGAGCGCACCATTGGGCCAGGTGAGTTCGAAAGCTCCTGTGTCGAGCTTGCGCCGCTTGGCCTTGCTGATCATCTTCTCCAACCCGTAGCCACCGGGCTCGTTGAGGAACTCGACCGCGCGGCCGTCGGTGGTGATGCCGTTGATCTTCACCCCCGGTGCACCCTGGCCGGGCCATACGAAGTTGACCCAGGTCGCCACCGCGTTGCGGTAGCGAAGTTGCTGGCCGTCGACTTCGATCGTGTACTCCGCCATGCCGGGCACAGGCGTGGGCAGCATCTGGAAGTTGGTCTGCGGCTCATTGCTCCCAGCGCCACCTGCCACCGCACTGCTGCCGGCAGCTCCGCCCTGGCCTGCGATGGGTGCCACCCAGGCCGGGAAGCCGGCCGAGAACTCAGGCCGCAGCTGCAGTCCGATGTCGGCCCAGGTGCGCGGCGTGATGGTGTCGCCACGGCGAACCACCAGCGCAGAGAGTGCCTCGGCGCTGAACTTGGCGACGCTGCCCTCGGGCCCGAACATCTTGCTCATCTCGCCAGCCGTGGCTTCCAGCCGCGAGGCCTTGTCGAACGGGTACTTGCCGGCCAGCGTGCGCTGGAAGGGGTCGTAGACCTGGGCCGTCCACACGCGGTTGATCTCGTTCTCGGCGGCCGGCACGATGACGGCGAACGATTGCACCAGCGGGCGCACCAGCAGCGGCCGCAGCGTGGCCTTGGCGGCATCAGTCTGGCCGTTAAGCATCTGCTCTTCCACGAGCTTCAGCGATTCGCTCAGTTCAGAGCTGCCTTCCAGGGTCTGCTGCATCAGCTGGCGGCTGGCCGGCCCGTTGTCGCCCTGGTTCTTGATCTGGTTGAAGCGGGTGCGAATTTTCGACAGCGTCTGCAGGTAGTTGCGAATCAGCGGCGGGTTGTTGTCGCGGCCGATCATCAAGCGCGTGAGCCCCGAGAACTCCTTGCCGATCGGGCCCATCGGGATCGCCGCCTGGCCGGTCGACACATCGATCTTCACTTCCACCTGGCCCGGCGACATCCGCAGAATCGACTGCTTGAACCACTCGATGAAGCCCTTCTGGCCCTTCGCGAGCTTGTCGTTCAGCAGGCCCGGGTTGTCCCACGAGGTCTGGTCGTAGAGCGCCGTGATCAGCTTGCCGACCGGCGACGCCGCCGGGTCGCCGAGGCGGTTCATGCGCGCGACGGCCTGCTCGAAGTTGGCGAACTCCTTGACGCTCACGCCCTGCATGAACTTCTGCCACTCCTGCACGTACTCGGCCTTGTAGAGCTGCACCAGCGCCTTGCGGATCTGCTCTGGGCTGCCTTCGAGCGTGAGGTCGTCTTGCGTGGCGGTTTTGAGCACCCAGTCATCGGCCTTGGTCTCCTTGACGGACGCCTCTTTGAAGGCATCGTCGACAAAACCGTCCCAAGCTTCGCGGGTGAAGGCGCCCGAGATGGCGTAGCTGCCGGCGACGATGTCCTTGTCAGCGTCTTCGACCAGCCGTGCCACGGTGACCGGCGGGTAGCGCGTCGCCGCGCGCGCCTTGATCTCGGCATAGACCCGCTCGCGCGCCGGCATGCCCTTCACGACGCGGCGAAGGTTCTCGCGCGTGGTGTCGAGCAGCGCGAGGTTGGTCTGCGTGACAGGAAAGTCGGGGGCAGTCACCTGCGTCAATGAGAACGACAGAATGCGCTCGGCCAAGCGGATCAGCTGCTCGCGTGGCATCGAGCCGCGGTTGGCCTCGAGCCAGCCGCGCCAGAAGCGCGTGAGTTGGTCTCCCAGGTGGCCGGCTTCGACGCGGCCGCGGTCGCCCAGCATGATGTAGGTCTTGAGTGCGTTGTAAGCGTCGGAGACGTTGCTGGTCGAGGCGGCCGAGTACACGCCCATGGGCTCGGGGTTTGCCGTGCTGCCGCCCTTCGCTGGGGTGGGGCTGCCGTCGGCCGCACGGGCCAGCGGTTGCAGTTGCGCGGCGTTGGCATTCACCTCGGTCAGGTAGCTGGCGATGGCGGCGGCCGTCGGCTTCAGCATCACCTCTTGCAGGCCTGCGAGATAGGTGGCGCGTAGCTTCTGCTCGACTGCGTCGCCTTGGTACAGGCCCAGCGTCAGTGACCAGGGCCGCTCGTCGCGGTAGCGCTGCAGCTGGTCGACGCGGTCTTGCACGATCTCGAGGGCTTCGAGGCGCGACTGCAGGTCGATGCGGCCTTCCTGCAGCTTGATCGCCTTGTTGAGGTCGGCCTGCACGTTGGCCACGAGCTGCCGGTTGCCGACGTACGACCAGGTCCAGCCGGCCAGCATGGCCCCGAGCAGCAATGCGCCGCCGAAGAACGCCGCATAACGCCAGCGCAGCTTGCTGCGGCTGGTGTATTGCTGCACGAGGTTGCGGTCTGCGAAGACGACCTTGGAGAACAGCTCGCGCAGGAAGAATCCGTTCTGCGCCACCACCGATGCGGTGGGCGCCGAACTGCTCGCGGGTGTCAATGCAAAGCGCTCTGCGACGCGTTGGCTGGCACGGCCGGTCGACTGGCCTTCCTGCACCGCACTCGTGAAATAGAAACCACGGAAGATCGGGCGGAACTGATAGGGGTTGTCTTCGAACAGCGTGGTGATGAAGGTGCGCAGCGGTGCTTTCAACGCCGTGAATTCAAGCGGGAAGGTCAGCACGCCTGGCGGCAGCTTTTCGCCGCGGTGCATCGACATGCGAACGATCGAAGCTTCCTTCAGCCCATCGTTCAACTCATCGAAGTGCCGATCGAAGCTTGCGACGACATCGGACTTGGCTGTGGGGTCGTAGGGAAGGGTGGCGCCCCACACGCGCTCGCGTTCATCACGGTCACGGTCTTCGAAGAACTCGGCGAAGCCTGAGATCAGGTCGGCCTTGGTGAAGACCACGTAAACCGGCGCGAAGACCTCGAGTTTCTCGGTGAGCTCTTGCACGCGCTGGCGCAGTTGCTTGGCAAGCGTGATCGCGAACTCGGGGCGGTTGCTCGACAACTCCGCCAGGCTGGCCGCGATGATCACGCCGTTGAGCGGTGCTTTGGGTCGGTTGCGCTTCAGCAGCGACAAGAAGCCCAGCCATTCGGCACGATCTTCTTCATGGACCGAGTAGCGGCCGGCGGTGTCGAGCAAGATGCCTTCGGTCGTGAAGAACCAGTCGCAATTGCGCGTACCGCCGATGCCTTGGATCACCGACGAGGTCTTGTCCGAGAACGGGAAGTTCAACCCCGAGCGCACGACGGCGGTGCTCTTGCCGGCAGCCGGGTTGCCGATCACTGCGTACCACGGCAGTTCGTACAACGCGGCCGAACCGGAGGTCTGCCCCAGCTTGGAGGTCTTGATGGTCTTGACGGCCTCGAGCATGCGCTCGCGCACGGCCACCATCTCGGCGCGGCTTTCCTTGTTCGGCGCAGCCTTGATGGCGCGATCGGCCTCGGCGTCCATCGCTGCTTCGAGCTGCTGGCCCGCCTTGCGGGCGCGGTGGCGGCGCACTGCCCACACCGTCAACCACACGAGCAGCAGCGTCAGCAGGATGATCACTGCCCAGATTGCACCGAGCTTCAAGGTGTCGGCACCCACGAAGAGCAGGGCTGCCAGCGCAAGCAAGCCGATGACGGCGAGCGTGCGCGTGTCCAGCAGAAGGCTCCAGATTCTTTGCATGAGGGAAATGTCCGTTCGGTGTGTTCAAGCCGCCTGGGCCGGCGCAGCAGCGATGGGCTCGGGAGGTGCGACAGGCGGTGTCAGGATGACTGCAAAACGCTCGTGGGCAGGGAAGGCCCCGAGCACCAGCGCAGGCTTCTTTGATTCCTGAACCTGCCCGGCTGTGAGTGCGACGCAGGCGAGGAGTCGGGCCACGCCAAGATCTCCGCAACCCACACCCAGGCGCAAGGCGTGTTCGCCGGGGTCGATGTGGGGCAGCAGCTCTTGCGTCGTTTCATAGACCTCGCCGGTGCGCGAAGCGCGGTGATCTGCGTCGGTGGTGACGTGTTGCACATGCTCCGGCTTCCAGCCGCTGGCTTGCAGCGCATCGGTGGTGGCTTGCTGCAGAGTTTGCGGGCTGACGCGGCCGTTGGCGTCGGCAGATTTGTCACGCTTGACCAGGCTGGCCCGGGTCAACTTGGCGACCGGCGGTTGTGCTTCTGGAGGCGACAGCCATGCGGGAGATGCCAGCAACAAGGAGGCGGCACCTTCACCCGGCACGCGCCCCCGCTGGTTGTTTCCGGAGAAGAGCTCTTGTGCCGATTCCATCGCAGCGGTTTCGCTCTCGCTCACCAAACTGTCGGCAGCGAACACCCACAACAGACCGGCTTGCTTGTCGCGCTGCCACTGCAGCAGTTGCTGGTCCATCAATACCCAGAAAGATTCGGCGCTGGCGACCGGGTGCACGTGCAGCTGCACCGCAGGGCGCACGCTGTTCGCCATGGCTCGCGACTGGCCCGCAGCCTTCAGGCCTGCTTCGATGAAGGGCTCGAACAAAGTGTCGAGCCATGTGGTGGCCAGCTGCTGTGTCTGTGCAGACCACCGCGCCGGTATGGCTACACGAATGGCAACGCTCGGCGACAAGGTCGGTGGTGCGGCGACCTTGTTGCGTGGCGAAGGCGGCAGCGCGCTCAGCACAGGCCATTGCGCTTCGATGGCTTCTTGCATTGACGAGGCCGCTCTTTCCATCAAGGTCAGCGCGCGCAGCATGTCGGCCGGTGCCTCGTAGCCGGCCCACACGTCGGGCTTTGCGGCAGCGAGAGGAGCGGTCAGCTCTGCGACCGCATCGGACAGTGTGTCGGTCGACAAGTCGGACATCGAGGCGGTGAACACGGCCAGGCCGTCGTCGTTTTTGATCTGCTTGTCGAGCTCGGGCTTGCACTCACCGCTCGCGATCATCGACTGCGCACCACTCCAGCTGTTGCCTGCGCGCACCTGGACCGCGGTGGCCAGCACCCTGACCTGAAAACTGCGTTCATTCTCAGCGGTGGCAACTTCGCCTGAGGGGGGAGTTGCTGCCGCGACGACGGGAACCACCACCGGTGCTGCGGCATAAGTGCGCAAGCGCTTGACGGCCAAGATGGTGAACACCAGAGCTGCCGTGAGAACCAAGGGCAGCACTGCCAGGTTCAGCGCGAGATCGGTTGTGCTGGGGTCGACCTGCGCCGACTGCCAGCGCCACATCGTGGCCAGCCAAACGAGCGCGGTGATCACCAGCAGCAGCGCGAGGATCTTCCAGACTTTGGCCATAGGTTCGGACGGCAGATGCTCAGCGCATCTTCAGCAAGCAGGCGGCGAGTCGACGAGACATCGCCAAGACAAGTTCAGGTGGAAAAGTCAGCAGGCGTCGGTTGTGACTGACTGCGTGGAGATCAGGACCGCACCGCAGGCAGTCTTGTCGCCGTGCCGTGCAGCGGCCTTGCCGTCGATGATCATGGTGGGGTCGCCGGTGGCGATGACGGTCGTGCCGTGGCCTCTCTTGGGGCAAGTGACCTTGTCACCGACACGTGCGATGCCTTTGCCGTGCGTGCCGCTCACGCCCGAGGCTTCGATGACCTCGCCGCCGTGGTCTGTCTTGTCGCCCAACACGATGAACGGACGCCCCATTTCACCCACTCCCTATGCCAAGTTGCCGGCTTGTATGCCGCACGAATCAGAGCGATCGAGTCTAACGGTTGAGGCGTGTTTTCAGCCCCCCACTTTCGGGCGAGAAGGCAGCGTTTTTCGCAGCTCGACGTGACCTAGGTCCGCGTTCTGCCAGTGGCCGCCCCACGTGAGTCCGACACGTTGTGCAACCTCTCCGTACAACTCGTAACCCTTGGCGGCCCAAGCATCGCGCTCGCTGATGACGAGCTTGCCTGCGCGCATGAAAGCACTATCGGCCGCGAGACCGTACTGGTGGTAGCTCTGCCATGCGGCGGCATTGGTCACCTGCGCGCCCAGGCGGGCGAGTTGCGTCTGTCGCTCGGGGCTTCGATAGCCTTCGATCAAGACCATGTCGTAGCCATGCTCGTCATGCATCAGCCGATAGGCAAGCAAGAGACGTTGGCGGAAGTCTGCGTCGAGCTGATCCCATCGCCGATCGGCACTGCCGAGTTGCGGGCGCACGCTTTCAACTTCTGCCGTGGCGAAGACTTCGGGTGGCAGCGGCGGTGGAGGGACGAGTTGCTCGCCTTGCAGCAGCGCAGCGACCACGCTGTCACCTCGAGCGATCGACGTGTCGTCATAGGCATCGAGGGTGTGCCACCCGCGCAACGAAAACACGATGAGCGGTGGCACCAGCAGCAGCGCAACCGCGACGGCCACACCCAGCCAATGGCGTTGTAGCCATCGCTTTCCACCGAGCGCAGCGCCGCCCGCCTGCGCCAAGCCTTGCTGCGCGTTGTGCCGCGCCATGCGCTGCGCACTTTGTTGAACACCAGACAAACGTTGGGTGGCTCGCATGATGCGACCCATCACCTGCTCGCGGAAAGCCGGCAGCAACAGCAATGCGGCCAGCGAGCAAGCCAGCACGAAGTAACCCCCGATGGCGATCCACATCATCTTGTAAGCAAGCTTTACCGAGCCCCCCTTCGGGGCGTTGTCGCCCAGAAGGGCGTCTCTAGAATCGCTGGGTGCTTGCGCATCCCGCGCACCTTGCCGACCCTGGGGCGGCGATCACATTCAGTGCCCATGAACCAGCCGCAAAACCCAGTCCCACCGCGTGGTGCCCGTCCCCAGTTGTTCAATGCACCGGCGAGTACGACAGCGAGTGCCAAGCGACAGCCGGACTTCGGGCCGAGCATCTTAGCCACGATCGATGGCGGGCAGTCACGTTTCGCGAGGTCACGTGGCGGTCCAAGCAAGGGCTTGCTGATCGTTGGGGCACTGGCGCTGATGGGCGCGGCCGGTTACCTGGGCGTGAAGTTCAGTGGATCGCGCACCGCGCCCGAGATCCCGGTAGCTGCAGCACCCGTGCTGAAGGTTGTCGAAGCAACGCCAACTGCATCACAGCCCATTGCCGTCGCGCAAGGTGCGGCGGCCATCGAAACGGTGACGCCTTCTGCGGCTGCACCTGCATCAGAGCCAGCTGCAAGTCAGCCAATCACTGTGGCGGCCAGCCTCAACAACATTCAGCAAACGCTTGATCGTGCGGAGCCTGCGCCGGCCAAGAAAGAAGTGGTGACGACCAAGGAGGCTCAGACGCCGCGTCGTGTACCTCAAGCAGTCAACGCCAAGCCATCAGCCAAACCCACGCTGGATGACGATGCCGATCTGCTGGCAGCGATGCTGCCCCATCTGAAGCGCACTGCTGCGGCACCGACGAGCCCTGCGTATGAGAAGCGTTGCGGGCAGCTGGTCGGCCAAGCCGCTGCGGACTGCAAGGCAAAGTTTTGCGGTGGGAAGCAGGGAGCCGATGCGGCTTGTCCTGCCGTGCAGAAGTAGGAATCGAACACTTCCCCAAAGAGGCAGCACCTACCAGGGCGCAGGCCTACTGCGCTACCCACTTTCCATTGACGACCACGAAGGTCTTCGTTTGACCTTCGAACTCGGGATGAGTGAGCCAAGAGAGGCGTAGCGGTTCTGGCTGAGAGATGCCTTGCGTGACGACCGACAGATCACTGCCTTGATCCGATTGGAGCGTCATCGATTTCAAACAGCTTTGGACGAGCATGTCGTCGCGAAGGGTCAGTTTTTGTGACCCTGTTTTCCATTCGACCAGCAGCAGATGATCTTCGCTGCCGGCGCCACAGAATCCGGCCCCTTGCTTTTTAACGGATGGCTTGGCGACAGCAAGGACAAGGTAGCGGTGGCCTTCCTTATCGAAAGCCCGCGCGCCGAGAACAAAGGTCTGCGAAGCGCCGCGAGTGGCAGTGCGCAAATTGGTGTCCGCTTTCGACGCTTTGATTCCGCTTGGCTGAGTTGATCCTGCCGCCGGTTTGGCCACGATACCGTGGTTCGTTGATTCAACAGCGAAGTTCGTGCCGTCTGGCAGGACAAGTGCCGACGACTGCGCGAAGACCGGCTGCGCAAGCATTGCCAAAACCACTAGAAAGGCAGCTACCGTACTCAACGAACGGCCGCTGTTCTGCTTGTTCGAATTTATAGCCGCGGCGGTTCTTGAGAGTGGTCCCATTGCCACACGGTTGTGCCGTAGTCGCTGTTGACCGTTGGCATGATGTCGCCAGTGGAAAAATATCTCCTGCTACCGACTTGTGCTGGGGTAAACCACCATCCGCCGCGCGGACATGCCAGCCCAGCCACAACGCTTGAGGGCGCATCGCTCATGAGAGGTGCAGTCGCGTTGCCTTCTTCTTCTTCTCCTTCTCCTTCTCCTTCAATCTCAAATCGCGTCCCGCGTTTCGTCAATTCAGCTTGAATGCCGTTGAGCACCTGAGCTTTTGTCGTGGGGGCGACGATCTCTGTTTTCCGTGCTGGATCTGTTAGGTGGAAATCGTCGGCGTAGATGACATAGTCCAGGCCAAAATCTGGATTCAATGCTTCTCCGTGGA
>Ga0307515_10009905_pt1 | contig 18355 bp, 15 predicted proteins | sample 17_EM_MG_FD_194513 | JGI IMG/M metagenome (GOLD analysis project Ga0307515, IMG submission 194513) | Populus trichocarpa ectomycorrhiza microbial communities from riparian zone in the Pacific Northwest, United States - 17_EM | ecosystem: Host-associated > Plants > Roots > Unclassified | place...
CGTGCAACCGCACCGCCCACCTGTCCTGTGATTCCTGTGATGGCGAACATTCCAGATTCCTTGACTTGAGCGGCCACTGCCGCGGTGCAAGAAGTCTGGGCGCCGGCCCTTCATTTCTCAATAGCACGGGTGTCATTTCACTCATGCCACGGCGTCATCAAAAGCGATGCCGGCCTATCGCAGCAGCAAGGTGATGAATTCGATGAACGCGCGTGTCTTGGCCGGCAGGTGATAACGCGAGGGATGCAGGGCATAGAGCGGGAATCGCTCGTCGGGCCAGTCTGGAAACACGTCGACCAGCCGGCCGTCGGCCAGCATCGGCTCCACGCCCAGGTCCATCACCTGCGCCATGCCGTGGCCGGCGAGGCACACGCTGTAGAGCGTGCCGGCGTCGTTGACCGTGAGCTGCCCGGCCAGGTCGAACACCAGCTTCTTGCGCTTTTTGTGGAACTCCCACGGATAAGGGCGGCCGGTTTCCGGGTCGCGGAACTGAATGCAGACATGCCCACCGCTTTCCAATTCGCGTGGGTCTTGCGGGTGGCCGTGCCGCTTCAGGTAGGCCGGCGACGCGACCGTGAGCATGCGGGTGTCGATCAGCTTGCGCGCAATCAGCGTCGACGGGCGGGGGTGGCCGAAGCGCACGGCGAGGTCGAAGCCATCGGCCACCAGGTCACCCACCTGGTCTCGGGTGATGAGTTCAAGCGACAGCTGTGGGTAGGCCTCGAGAAAGGTGCCGAGCCGTGGCCCCAGGATCAAGCGCGAGAAGTACGGGTCGATGTTCACGCGCAGCCGGCCGCGCACGGCCGTCGTGCCCTGGGCGGCCGAGGCCGCAGCCTCTTCGAGGCCCGCCAACAAGGGCGCCACCTGTTCGTAGAACCGCCGGCCTTCTTCAGTCAGGCCGACCGAGCGCGTCGTGCGTTCGAGCAGGCGAATGCCGAGCCGCCCCTCCAGCCTTGCGATCGCGCGGCTGACGCCCGATTGCGACATGTTGAGCACATCGCCCGCAGCCGCAAACGTGCCGCTGTCGACGATGGCCGACAGCACACTGATGCCATTCACGATCCGTTCGTCGAAGCTCGCCATCCATGCGCCTGCGTCATTGCCAAGTGGCATTGATGCTACGCGCGAGCAAAAGAGCCTGGGGCGGTGCGTCGACAACGCAGCCGCGCCTACTTCGAGAGTTCCACTCCCGAATCGATGATGCGCATGGTCCCGTCGCGCGTTTCCGCCACGGGCCGGCCATCATCCAATCGATATTCCGCGACCCCGGTGGGTTCCCAGCGTTCCGCGACGTCGGGTGCGGTCGGGTCGCGAACCAGCTGTTCGTAGCCGCGCACGCGGTAGGTATTGCCGTCCGATCCCTTGGCGTCGAACGACTCGAGCAGATGCAGCCTGCGTTCCATCGTCATCTCCTGTCAGTAGGCGGGAAACGATCATCCGCCCGCCTTCGGTTCAGCAACAGTCACAACCCTCCCGTGGGTGGTGTGATCTCAGGCACGTCGGGCCCCGGCGCGACCTCGGGTTCGGAAGGCTGCGTGATCTCCGGGCCGTCGGGCAGCGGGGCCACGTCCGGCCCCTTCGTCGGCTCGATGTTCGGCCCCACGGGGAGCGGCACGACATCGGGCGCCGGTGAAGGCGCGCCGACGTCGCCCGAGGCCTGGCTGGGTGTTGTCATGGTTGTTCCAAGCAAGCCATGGCGCCGATTACCAGCGCACGCCGTAGAAATCGTTCACGCTGCGTGCGTACTCGCTCGTGTAGTCCGGGATGTCGTTCTGCCCGTAGCGGGGCGCCTTCTCGAGGCGCGACTTGTCGAGCGGCACCACATAGCCTTCGAACTCGGTGTCGTACTTGAGCATGTCCCAGGGCAGCGGATAACGGTCGGTTCCCATGCCGAGGAAGCCGCCGAATTCGAGCACGGCATAACGGACCTGGCCCGATACCTTGTCGATCATCAGGTCGTCGATCGAGCCCAGCTTTTCACCGTCGGCGTTGTACACCGAGGTGCCTTCGACGCGGTCCGACGAGATGACGGTGTGGTCTTCAGTGGCAGTATTCATGACGGTCCCCTTTCAAGTGAAACGAGCCCCGACTGAGGCCCTGGTTCAGTTATCCGCCGATCGGTATGCAGCGCCAATCGGACAGCGTCTTCACCGCTTGTAGGAGTCCTGAACATCGCGGCGTGTCACTCGACACACCGGGTATACCCCTCTCGCGCACACCCCTGAGCAGGACAATATTTTTGCGAGCGCACGTCGATCTCGACGCCGCTTGTTCGTCATACAAACACGGCACCCCGACTTGCAGTGCCGCCAACCACTGAAAGGAAACCACATGAGCTACATCGATGGATTCGTCGTCGCCGTACCCACCGCCAACAAGGAGATGTACGTGCAGCATGCCCGGACTGCCGCCGCGGTCTTCAAGGAGCATGGCGCGCTCTCCGTCGTCGAAGCCTGGGGCGACGACGTGCCCGAAGGCAAGCTGACCTCCTTCCCCCTGGCCGTGCAACGCAAGAGCGATGAAACAGTCGTCTTCTCGTGGGTCGCGTGGCGCGACAAGCAGGCGCGCGACGTCGGCATGAAGAAAGTGATGGAAGACAAGCGCTTCGCGAGCATGGAGATGCCCTTCGACGGCAAGCGGATGATCTACGGCGGCTTCGAGGTCGTGCTGGACGTCTGACGCACCGCTGCCGCTCCTGCAAGCCCCGCTCTTCTCCCCGACCTTGATGGATTCGGCGCTTCGCGCGGCATCCCCCTGCCACCGAAGCGCCTATTGCAGAAGGCAGCCCGGCCGCGCGCATCATCGCGGCGGCTTCGGCCCGCAAGCATCCACCACTCAACGGAGAGACGCATGAAAAACATCCACCGCATTTCCCGCCCCGCACTGGCCACGGTCGTCACACTGGCAATCGGCCTGCTGACCAGCCTCGCGCAAGCTGCCGACCTCAAGCTCTCGGGCGCGAATGAAGTGCCCGCCGTCACCACCGCGGCCGCCGGCAGCGGCAGCATCACCGTGGCCGACGATGGCACGATGAGCGGCAGCATCAAGACCACCGGCGTCCAGGGCACCATGGCGCACATCCACGTCGCCCCGGCTGGCAAGAACGGTCCCGTCGCCATCCCGCTGACCAAGGGCGACGACGGCGCCACTTGGTCGGTGCCGGCCGGCACCAAGCTCACCGCCGATCAGCTGAAGAGCTTCAAGGCCGGAGAGCTGTACGTCAACGTCCACAGCGAAGCCAACAAGGGCGGCGAGATCCGCGCCCAGCTGGTGCCGTAACGCGTCTGTCGAGCACAGACGCTGAACGGCGTGTCAGTGTCCGTGCAACCAACGCTCATCCTGCATCGGCTGCCACCTGAGTTGCCTCGTCGAACAGCTTCAGCGCCAGCAGGCCATGCCCGACGGAGGCACCCGCCCGAAGCGCGGCCGCAATGAACACGGCCTCGGCGAGCTCTTCTCGCGATGCGCCGGCGGCGACTGCGCCTTTCGTGTGGGCGTCGATGCAGTAGCCACACTGCGTCGTGAGCGCCACGGCCACGGAGATGAGTTCGCGGTACTTGTCCGGAATGGCCCCGGTCTTTCTCTCGGACGCAGCCTTCAGGCCGAGAAACGCTTTGGCCTCGATCGGTGCGAGTTGGATCAGGTCAGGCGCGAATCGCAAGTCGTGGCGATCTTGGTAGGACGGCATGGTGGTATCCGGAAAGCGTGGGAACAGCCCCACGCCCAAGGAGGCGCCATCGCAGCGTTCGGATTCAAAAGATCGCGATCACTTCGCGGTTACTTCGCGGTCAGCGCCTGCTCCGCCATCGCCACGCGGTTTCGCCCGTCGCGCTTTGCGTTGTAGAGCGCAGCATCGGCCCGGTCGATCAGCGCTTCGAGCGCGCTTGTCTCACCGGCGAGCGCTCCCACCGCGCCGGCGCTGCAGGTCACCGTCATCTCCTGGCCGTTGCCGAGGTCGAAGGGCTGCTGAGCGATGCTGCGCTGGATTGTTTCGACGCGGCGCACGCCCTCTTCGGCAGCCAGCGACAACCCGGGCAGCACCAGCAGGAACTCCTCGCCGCCGTAGCGCCCGAATGCATCGTAGGCACGCATCACGCCGTGCAGACGCTCGGCCAGTTGCTTGAGCACGGCATCGCCTGCCAGGTGCCCGTGTGTGTCGTTGATGCGCTTGAAGTGGTCCACATCCAGCAGCACGAAGGCCACCGGCACTTCGCCGCGCGCGGCGCGCGCCAGTTCGCGGCCGGCCAGCTCCATGATGGCTCGGCGATTCATCGCGCCGGTGAGGCCGTCGGTCAGCGCGAGCGTGCGCATGCGTTCGTAGGAAACCTCGAGCTCCGCGGTGCGCGAGCTGACCAAGCTCTCCAGCTCACGCTGGCGCCTCATCAGCAGGCGCACCCGCCAGCGGTACGCGAGCGCCAGGAGCGCCGCGGCCATCAGCACGTAGGCCGCCAGAAGCCATGGGTTGAGCCACCACGGCGGCAGGATCTCGAAGCCGATGGAGACCGGCGCCGACTTCTGCCCCGTGTCCAGGTTCTCCGCGACAGCCTCGAAGGTGTAGCTGCCGGCCGGCAGCGCTGCAAAGCTGACGTTGTCGTGCTGCGCGGCGTTCCACTGTTCGCCGAGTCCGAGCAAGCGGTAGAGCACCCGCTGGGCCGACCGGTTGGCGAAGGCCGGCACGGTCCACTCGATCTCCAGCGGCGCCGTTGAGCGCTCGGCCGTCCACGGCTGGTCGATGGGCTGGGCACGGCCCTGATGCTGCACGCGCGTGATGTGCAGCTCCAATCGGGCCGGCGCGAACAGCAGCTCGGGCCGCAGCACCTGGCTGACTCCGCGGCTGGTGCCGATCCAGATGTTGCCCACGGCGTCTTCATGCAGCGCGTTCTGGTTGCAGTCGCTCCAGACCAGGCCATTGCTCTCGTCGAAGCGGCGCCACTGCCGACCGTTCCAGACTGCCACGCCATCGTCGGTGGTGACCCACAGCCACGCACGGCGATCGACCAGCAAGCCCATCACGTTGCGCCGCCCGAGGATGCTCGGGTTCAAGGCCTCGGCCTGCCAGCCCTCCGGCGTGCCGCGCAGCCGCCACATGCGGTTGCTTTGCGCACCGGCAATCCACAGCGTGCCGTCCGCTCCGCAGACGATTTTCTCGATGGACAGTTCCTTCGGCAGGCCTTGAATGGCAGGCTGCGTGAGGCCACGCGCCGCGTCGTGCATGAGCAGGCCCTTGGAGGTGCCGAACCAGGCCTGCCCGTCGGGTGACGTGCACGCGGTGTAGATGGCCGGAGGCTCCTTCATCTTCAGGTCCACCTTGTGCGGCGCAGCGCCGGGTTGCTGCGCGCTGCCCGGCTCCATGCGGTACAGGCCGGCGTAGGTGCTGATCCACAAGCCGCCGTCGGCGGCCGGCAACAGCTTGAAGATGAGCGGCATGCGCTGGGCCGCGCGCTGCCACGGCGAGCCATCCCGGCGGTAGAACAGCTCGCCCGAATAGGTGCCCATCCAGCGCAGCCCTGCCGCGTCTCGCACGATGCTGCCCACCTGATGCGTGGTGCCGCTCGGCTTGGTGAAGCGCGCGGCATCGTCGCGGCCCTGGTCCAGCATCACGGCGCCACTGCCGGTGCCGATCCACAGCACGCCGGGCGCTTCGTCCACGAAGCTCCAGACGTCGTCGCTGGGCAGGCCTTGCGCGCTCGTCCAGTTGCTCCAGTGGCGGTAGCCGCGCCAATGGGCCAGCCCGTGCCCCGCCGTGCCCAGCCACACATCGCGGTCCCGGTCCACGAGGATGGCGTGCACGCCACCACCGACCGTCAACCCATGCGCGGCGCCGAAGTACGTCCAGTGCCCCGCAGTCCATCGCAACAGCCCCGAGTCGCTCTCCGTCATGACGCGGCCATCGCTGTCTTCAACCAGCGGCTGCTGCATGTGGACGGTGCCCTGGCTGAGGTCGCGCGGCGTCACGTCTTCGAATGCCTGGGCGCCTGCCGTGTGGCGAAGCACCTGTCCCTGGCTGCGCACCCACAGGGCGCCGTCGCTGGCGCGCAGCAGGCCGGCCCAGCGTGAAAAGCCCAGGCCCTGCCCCTCGCCCCACGACTCCACTGCACCGGCTTTCCAGCGGCAGAGCTTGTGGTCACAGCCCAGCCACCACGCGCCGTCGGCATCGACCAGCACCGAATGGATCGACGCCAGCGCAGGCTCGCTGCGCAATGCCGCCTCGGGCAGCGCAGGGCTTGCGCGCCACACACCAGCAGCCGCATCGCGTCGCACCGCCAGCAGGCCCGCTTCGGACACGACCAACGTCACGCCGTCGGCCGTCATCGCAATGGTCTGCCCTTGTCTCACAGAGATGCCTGCAGCGCCACCGCTCACCGGCACCGGCCCGTCTTCGCCCCAATGAAACAAGGCTTGGTCGGTACCCACCCACAGGCCGCCTTGCTCGTCACCCAACAAGGCAGTGATGTGCCGGGTGCCCATGGCGGCTTCGACGGCGTCCACGCGTTCGATCCGCGTTCCGTCGTGGCGATAGAGGCCGTTCTCGGTCCCGATCCACAGCCGCCCGTCGGGGTGCTGCACGAGTGCCGTGACCGCCAGGTTCGAGAGCCCGTCGGACTGCAGGTGATAGCGCAGCGGCAAAGCCTGCGCAGCGACGAAACCGCTGACCAGGCAACACACAGCGAGCACCCAAGCCCTCACCCACGCCACGAACCATCGGCAGGGGCCGCGCTGGTCACGCAAGTGCGGTGTGAAACCAGGCATGAGCAGGCGAATGGATCGATCTCGATGCGTTGCGGGCCGAAGGCGACGCCCTGAGCCCGAGCCGTGGGCACGACTGAATCGTTTGTCGGTTGTCTCGCCAGGGCCGTCAAGCCCGGGTTCTCCGCATCGCCGTGACCCAGGTCACGGGGCAGCAAGTAGTGACATTCCGCAGCCCTGACTCAGTGGGATCTCACTGCGCACCGAGCAAGAGTAACCGTATGATTCGCCGATCGCAGAGGAGCAGACAACTGCCCGAGGGAGAGGAAAGATGGATCAACGGGAAAGCCGTGGCACGCGCTCGTGGCACCGCGAGCTACTGACGGCCATGCTTGCCGTCACGATGGGCCTCGTTGCCTGTGGTGGCGGCAGTGGTGGCGACTCTGGTGGCAGCAACAGCGGCACCACAAATGGCAGCGGTGAAGACCTGTCGTTGGGCGATTACATGCCGGCGCAGACGAACGACCGCTGGGCGTATGAAGATACCTACAACGCCAGCGCCTACCTCACTCGGGCATTAGGCACTCGCAACACCGCGCGGGGCACGGGAGTGGCGGTGAAAAGCGACCTGTCCGGCACGACCGAATCGATCCTTGTGCGCGACGCCCAGGGTGTATGGCAATACCCAGGCATCGATGCGGACTCGCTGGAGTTGGTGTTGGGACCGATTCGCTTACTACCTGCACCTCTGCGAGTTGGTCAGAGCTTCGTCGCGGTCGACAAAAATCTAGGTGCAGCCTTCGACTTCGACGGCGACTTCCGGGCTGACGGCGCGACGTTGCATGCAGACACCGTGGTGGTAGCCACCGAGGCCATCGACACGTCGGTTGGCCACTTCGCCAACTGCCTGCATCTGCGAACCACGGCCACCTTGAATGTGCAATCGACGGTGCTCGGCCGTGCCACGTCCTTCTCAACCGTCAGCGACGAGTGGTATGCATCCGGCATCGGCCTGGTCAAGGCCGAATCGGTCACGCGAGGCGAAAACGGCGCGGCCGACCCCTACAGCAAGCATCTCGCGGGGTATCGGGTGGGTGATCGGCGGAGCGACACCGTCACTCCGACCGCCTCGGCACCCGGGTTGTCATCAAGCGCGCCCGCCGGTCCGTCGACCACGGTGAACATCACATTCGACGAGGACATGGACGTCAGCAGCCTGGTCCCGGCACTGCGCGTAGTCGACGCAAACGGCGCCACCGTGAACGGCTCAAGCATGGTGACCGGGCGGCGCGGTCTTCGCTTCGTGCCAACTTCCAACTGGGTGAGCGGCAGCTACCAGGCCGCCCTCGGTACAGCCGCTCAAGACATGATGGGCAACCCCCTCTCGGCGGAACTGGTCTGGCCTTTCACGATCGACGCCACTGCGCCGGCACTGGTCGACTCGTTGCCGCTGTCCGGCACCGTCGACGTGCCATTGGCCTCGGCGATCGAATTGCACTTCGACGAGATCATCGATCCCGCCTCTGTCACCGCCAGCACAGTGCGCGCGTTGTACGAAGGTTTTCTGCTGACCAACCTCACTTACGAGGTGCACGGATCAACCGTCGTGCTACATCCGCAGACCCAACTGGCTCGTGGCAAGCCTTACCGCATCCTGATCGACGGGGTGACGGACCTGCTCGGCAATACGCTGACCGATGCCTCGATCACCTTCAACACCGACCCGGGCCGCTTCGGTCCACCTAAGGTGCTGCCCCCCCTTTCGTCGGGCGCGATAACCGGAGCGGTCCTGGTCACTGGCGATATCAACGGCGACGGCAGAGTTGACGTGATCATGGACTCGACCGCGTGGACCGGCACGCAGTGGGCATATCAAGTCTCGACCTACATCCAGCAGGCCGATGGCACGCTGGGCACTCCGACAGCGCTGACCTTGCCCGACAACTGTTCGGTGCGGTCACTGCGAGTGGCTGATTTCGACCGCGACGGGCGACAAGACCTCATCGTTTCCGCATCGCCCCCTTGCGGCGTGATGCTGTGGCGCCAGACTTCCGCAGGGCAACTCGTGCTGGACCACGTGATCGACCCAACCATCGGCCTGCTCTCGGTGTCGGATGTCAATGCCGACGGGCGCCCCGACCTTGTGATCGCCAGCAGTGCCACTGTCAAGGTCTGGCTCAATCTCGCCACCGGCTGGGTGCTCAATGACACCGTGGCGTTGCCAGCCAGACCGAACCAACTTGCAGTCGGCGACATCAACGGCGACGGTCGCCCGGACATCGCTGTTTCCAGCATCGAGCGAGGGGAGACGGTCACCTTGATGCCACAAGCCACAGACGGCCACTTCGGTACGGTGACCAGTTTGTCGAATGGCTACAACGGCGGCAGTTTTGGTGTAGCCATCGGCGACATCGACGGCGATGGCCGTGCCGATTTGCTGGTTGCCGATGCACCGGGCCTGGGCGTCTACTCTCAGCAAGCCGATGGCCAACTGGCAGCCTATCGACGGTTCGACAACACGTATTTCCCTCAGCCCGTGCAGCTCGTCGACATCAACGGCGATGGCCGTCTCGATGTGCTCAGTGCCTACGGCGATGCGGATCTGGCGGTCTTCCTGCAACGAGCCGACGGTACGCTGGCCGATCCGGCGCTGTACCCGGGCACTTTCCACGGTAGCAATGACAACCCGGACGAGATGGCCATCGGCGACGTGAATGGCGATGGTCGACCGGACGTCCTGCTCCACGGCTATCTATTTACTCAGCGTCCAGTCGCAGTGATGTCGCAATCGGTGCGAACAAGCAGCGGACAAATCGCAGCAGGTGACTGGTGGGCTTCGTTGCGCCACGCCGCTCGAAATGTGAGCGCGGCCCGATCGCGCTAAGTGCTGGTGGTTGGGCGAAAACACACACATCAGCATCGAGACTCGGCTCAGGGAGAGCGCGTAAACATGACACGAAACACTTTTCGGCGAGCACTTCTCGCGGCGGTTGTCTCTTCCCTGTGCGCTTGCGGTGGCGGCGGCGGGGACAGCGGGCCGCCCACCGGAAACTCGCCAGACCCAGTCGTGCCACCAATATCGGTGCCGTCAAGCAGCGACTATTTCCCAATGGCACAGGGGGACCGATGGATCTATCAGGTCGACAACAACGGCACGTCATCGATACATCAGGTTGACGTCGGCACGACAACCACGGTGGAAGGCCAGTCTCGCACCAGCCTGGAGACGTCGACACCCGAAGGCACCTTGTTGGATGTTTCGACCTACGCCTCCACGGTCGCTGCCGTGACCGCGTTTCCTGCTGCCGCAAACACCCTCTCCATGGCGGTGGGGCCGTACGTGCTACTGAAACAGCCTGCGGAGCCCGGTGACACCTTCACACAGATTGACAAAACCGTGAACAGCGGCATCGACGCAGACGGCGACGGCGTGAGCGAGCAAGTGACCCTGCTGTCGACTGTGCAAGTGGCTGAACGAGCACCACTGTCCACACCGGCCGGCGCCTTCTCCAATGCCTTGAGGCTGCGCACGACAACGCTCCAGACCGTGGCCTACAGCCGCACAAACAGCCGTACAACGACACAGTTTGTGTCCAACGACTGGTACGTTTCGAGGGTAGGCATCGTGCGCAGCGATCTGGTGACGAGCATCGGTGGCCAACAGTTGTCCAGTTCCTCGATGGTTCTGCTCGCATACCACGTGGGTGAAGCACGTGGCGGGGCAGCGCCCGCCATCACCAGCGTGGCACCTGGCGACGCTCAAGTCCACAACGGTGGAGTCGCGGTCACGGCAGGATTCAACTTTCCCATGGACACCGCAAGCCTGAACGCAGGAGGCTTCGTCGTCAGTGATTCGCAAGGAACGGCGATCACGGGGAGCGTGGCAGTCGCCCCCAATGGCCTGTCGGCAACGTTCATCCCCGCTCCCGGCTGGCACAGCGACACCTACACCGCAAAGGTCACGGCTCTGGCGACTGACCGAGTTGGTAACGGCGCCACGCCACGGGCGTGGAACTTCACGCTCGACACGGTTGCACCCATCTTGGCGCTGGCCAGCCCAGCCGATGGCGCCACTGGCGTTGCAACGGCCGCGAGGCTGAGCTTCACCTTCAGCGAGGCGATCGATCCGGCCACGGTGGTGACAAGCGCAACGCCCCTGGTCACGATCACCAACGACACCACGGGCCTCGCAGCACCCGCCACCTTCTCGTTCGACGGCAAGTCCACCATCGGCTTCGCTCCCAACAAGTACTGGCAGCATGACCAGTCATACACCGTGACCTTCCCTTCCAGCATCGCGGACATGGTGAGCAACGCACTCGGAGCCGAGAGCAAGGTTCGCTTTTCCACCGTGCCCAGCGTCTTCGCCCAGCCCACCACTTTGGCTGCGACGATGGGTCGTCAACCGACGGTGGCCTTCGGAGATGTCGATGGCGACGGTCTCACCGACGTGCTGTGGGCCGCATGGGACGATTCGACTTTCCCGTGGCAGGTGCGCTTGTACGTCCGGCGAGGCCAGGCAGACGGCACCTGGGCTGGTGCCGTCGAACCGATGGCTGCACCGGTCTACCCCTGCAGCGTCTTCACCATCGCGATCGGCGACACGAACGCTGACGGGCGCAACGACCTCGTCCTGGGTGGCAGCTGCGGCATTCGCGTGCTGGTCCAAGACAGCAGCGGCCACTTCTCGGCAGGCCCCGTCTATCCGCTTCCGGGCTACGACTATGGTGGCGTGATCCAACTCGTCGACATCAACGGCGACGGACGGCTCGACATGCTGTCCGCAGGCAACAGCACCGCGTTTCGGGTGTGGATTCAAACGAGTTCAGGCACATTCACAGAGACCGCCTTGATCGAGACGGGCTTGGGCTCGCTGACAGGGCTGGCCGTCGCTGACCTCGACGGCGACGGGCTCAAAGATGTGGTGGCATCGTCTGTCGGATCGCAAGCCCAGCGGCTCGCCGTGCTGAAGGGTATGGCAGGAGGCGGTTTCGGCCCACCCGCTGTGCTGCAAACAGGCGATGGGTGGCCCAGCAGTGTCGCCATCGGAGACATTGACGCAGACGGGCGACTCGATCTCGTGGCGTCGATTCAATACGGGGAGATTCCGCGCGTTCTCGTGTTGCGCCAAGGAGCCGATCATCTCTTCTCGCTCTCTGCCACGATTCAGCTTTCCGAGCCCGCGCAGGGTGTCGCCCTGCTCGACGCCGATGCAGACGGACGACTCGATCTGATCGTCGGCCACAACGATTCGTTCTCCGTCATGAAGCCGCTCGGCGACGGCCGGTTTGGCGCGGAGGACTTCTACTGGGTGCCTCCGCCTCCGACAGGCACCGACTGGTCAATGGCCGTAGGACCGCGGGACGCTCAAGGGCGCGGGATGATCGAGTTCAACGGCCAGGTGTTTGCCCCGCGCACGCCGGCGCAGCCGAACCAGGCCTCGTCGTTCAAGCGAACTGCAGATCAGTCCAGTCTCAAAGGGCCACTGCGTTTTAGCGCAACCCGGTCCATTCCACTCAGTCGCACGGCAAGTCCGCAGTGACGGCGTGCCCGAGGCCAAGCTGACCTCGTTTCCGCTGGCTGTTCAACGCTGGGCCCGACGAGACGGTCGTGTTCTCGTAGATCACGTGGCCCGACAGGAGCACGCGCGACTCGGGCACGGCCAAGGCGATGGAAGACAAGCGCCGCAAGGGCGTCGAGATGCCGGTCGACGGCAAGCGAATGATCTACGGTAGGTTCGAGGTGCTGCTGAACTTGTGAGGCCTCGAGCGTCTCTCCGCACTCGCAGAGAGACGATTAGAACCAGAGGTCTCTGATGCAGCGCCCATCCCGTGGCAAGTCATCCCACGTGTCCAAGCCATCGAAGTGGTCGATCGGGAGGTGGGCAATGGGCTCCGGCTCCGTCAGCCGCAGGTTCACCGCAATCCGGCGGCGGCCTTTTTCATTGGCCTCCAGCGCGCGCCAGTAGGCGACGCAGCCGCACTCCGGGCAGAAGTGGAAGCCGAGCGCCGTTCCGCGCACGTAGCTCTTGGTGGCGCCGGAGACGTTGATGCCTTCGCCCTCGTAGTCATAGGCCCACAGCACGCCATACCGGCGGCAGGCCGTGCAGTTGCACGCCGTCGCCGACTCGGGCATGCCATCGAACTGCCATTGAACGGATTCGCAGAGACATGAGCCTTTGAGCATGTTCGGTTCTCCCATGGAAGTCGTGAACATTCTCTGCGTTGGCAACGGTCTCGCCAAGCTCATGGCCAAGCACCTTGTTCAGGCACCGGCCCCTCGCGGCGTGTCGGCCTGCAGGTACTCGCGCATCAACGCGCGCCCGCGGTGAATGCGGCTCTTGCACGCCTCGCGCGTGATGCTCAGCCGGTCGGCCACCTCGCTGATGGTGAGTTGCTCCATGTCACGCAGCAAGATCACTTCGCGGTAGATCGCAGGCAGCGATTCGAGCGCACGAACCAGGTCGATGCGCAGCTCGTCTTGTGGCATCTGCGCAAAGTGCGCGGCCTCGTGCCGATCGGTCAATTCCTCGGCACCCCGAATCAGCCCCAGCACGGGCAGCATGCACAAGCGCGTGACGACGCGAAAGACCCAGCCCGCCACCGCCAGTGGGTCACGCACGCTCCCCATGCGGCGGTAGAGCACGATGAGCGCTTCCTGCACCACGTCTTCGATCGACGAGGTGCGGTGGCATTGCCGGCGCGCATAACGGCGGATGTCGGGCTGCAGCTCACGCAGCACCTGCTCCAGCGCCACCGGGTCGCCAGCCTGCGCGGCGGCGAACATCACGCCGTCGACGCGAGTCACCGCCGGCCGTCCCGCGGCAGCTTGCGACCAACCATCGCGCAGGCCGGGCAGTAGCCGAAGAGACCGGTCAGCGCGGTGAACACGCCGCTGGCGGCCATTGCGAGGCCCAGCGGTGTTGTGCCCAACTGCATGAGCGAGCCGGCGACGATGAGCGCACCGAGCAACAACCGGCCCCAGCCTTCCTTCGATCCCACGTTCTTGCGATACAGCATGTCTTCACCTCGTGCTGCCCGAGCACAGCGGGCATCGTAGGCAAGGAGGTGCGAGAGGTGGGAAAGGATTCAGGCATCTCGCAGAAAAAGTTTCGGAATCGGAATGCAACAGCCATGACCAAGGATCACTTAGAACCAGCCGATCAAGACGTGGACGTACTCGTGCTTTCCAGCTCGCCGAGACCGGCCTCGATGCGCGCCTTGAGGTCTGCCGCCAAATCGTGGTCGGGATCCTGGTCGAGGACCACGTCCAGCAGATGCAGTGCTTCGCTCCGGCGGTGTTCCTCGGCGGCACGCGATGCGAGGTCGAACATCTGCGTCATCCACTCGCTCTCTTCGACAGCTTGGGCGTTTCCCTCCGCGATGCCGGCATGCTGCCGAAGCAGCCGTGCGGCCAGCCGCCGGCCGAGTGTCGCCGGTGACCGGTCGTGCATGCTCCCTTCGGTGCGAGACGCGGGCGACACCAACACATACTCCAGCGTCAAGGTTTCTTTGCGGCGCGCCAGTCGGGCGAACAAGACGTGCGCGCCGGGGCTGCGGGTGCCAATCGCGGCCGCAATTGCCTCTGGCGTCGGGGCCGTGGCGGCATCGACGCCCGCCTGCACTTCTGCAGCAGACATGCGCTTCAGCATCGAGTGCACCGCCAGGGTGTAGCCGAGAACTTCCAGGGGATACGCGAGATCTCGATCCGCGGCGCCGGCGCCCGGGTCTGCGCCCGCCAGCGGCACGACAGCCAGCAGATGCTCCTGGATCCCGTGCAGGTCCGACAGCAGCGTCGCGGCGGTGTCTTCCTCGGGCACTACGCGAGCATCCGCCACCAGCCCGTAGCCTTTGCCGTAGACGGTCTTGACCCGCACCGCGTGCGTCTTGCTCCGTTGCATCACCCGGCGAATCCTGGCGATCGCTTGCGCAACCACTTCCGGCGACTCGGCTGCCTGGCGCCACACGGTGTCGAGGAGTTCGTCCTGCGTCACCAGGCGGTGACGATTGCGGTACAGGTGCAAGAGCACGTCGAATGGCTTTGGCGCGAGTGTCTGGCGCCGCCCATCGACCCACAATTCCCGGCGTTCCACATCGAGCATGCAGTTGGCGAAGCGGTACTCCCGAAGCATCGCGTCATTGGGCGGCGCCATCGGCACAGGGGGCTCGCGCTGCGCCTCGCTGGGTGCGGCCGACAGCTCCCTCCCCAGCCGCCGGAAGAGGGGCAGTGCAGCCGGCGCGGTTGCGAGGCGTGCAAGCAGCGACTGAGTTTCCGGTTCCTGTTGGCGGTGCCGTGCCAGCAACGCGCGCGGGTACAGCAGGTTCGCGGTGGTGTTCTCGTCCTGCAGATGGGCCTGCGCGTCTGCGCGGTCCAGTTCGGCCTCTGCAAGTGGAAGGCGCCCGCTGCGCACGAGGGCCTCCACGAGCCAGGGGAACAGGGGCGCCTCGGCCGCACGGTCTCCGCGGCGACGGCACTCGGCCGCCGCCCGCAAGAAGCAGTCGGCCGCCTCGTCGACGCGCCCCGCCGCCATGGCGGCATGCCCATGGGCCTGCCAGAGGTAGCCGTCGTCCTCCACCCGGTCCGGCTGGGGCAGCAGGGACAGCAACTCGGCGGCGGCGTCTGGGCGGCCTTGCTGGCGATGGAGCAGGCAGTGGATGTTGACGACGGTGGTCGACAGGCTCATGTTGGCCTCGATCGCCAGCACAGTCGCGGTCGCCTCTTCCGCCCACACTCGCGCCTCTTCCAGCCGGTCCGCGTAAAGCAGTTCTCCCGCGAGATTGAGGCACACGCTTGCAAGCGCGGTGGTGGCATTGAGCCTGCGGGCAATGTTGGCGAGCTTCCTGTTCCATCGGATGGACTTCTCAGCATGGCCAGACAGCGAGCTCATGATCGCCCGCAGCCATAGCACGTTCAGCAGTCCCCAGTGGCTGCCGATGCCCGTGAAGATCGTCTGGGCCTCGTTCAGACGTGTCGCTACGGAATGGAGCTCGCCGAGGCGGCACTCGACGGATGCCAGCGACGTCAGGGTGTAGCCCTGCCAGTGCGGCGGCATGCAGGCGCGGCCCAACACGAGGCCGTGTTCCAAACTCTGCGCCGCATCGCGCAACCGGCCTTTCACGTGATACAGCGTCCCGTAGCACTGCTGCACTTGCGCTTCGAGGCGCGGGTCTTGGTTGCGCCTGGCGGCCTCCAGCAGGCGTGCGCCGCTGACCAGCCCATCGTCGCTGCCGCAGACGGCCTGTGCGCGCAGCAATTCCAGATCGAGGCGCGGAAAACCCGGGTCGAGGTGCTGCAGCAGCGCAAATGCCCGCAGCGCGGCCGGATGCCGGTTCATCGCAGCAGAGTGCTTGGCCCGTGCAAACAACTCGATAGACAGCAACGAGCAGCCACGCAAACCGTGGCCGTTGCTTTCGCCAACGCCCAACAGTGTGCGCCGCAGGGCCTCGATGGCGGGAAGCACGAGCCCTGCGGGAGCGGCAGCGCGGATCGAGATGACGGTCTTCTTGTCGCCGTCATGGACGTGGAGATCGAGCGCGAGTTCAGGTCCTGCAAGCGTCAGTGAACCGACCACGGCATAGCGCGCACCGGCCGCATGCAACATCTGCAGCATCCGCTGGTCTTCCTGCGGCCACGACGTCTCCAGTGAGTGCGCGTCCTGAACCTGGATGCGTCTGTCGATCGACAGGCCGTGCGCGATGCAGCCCACCAGGCCGTGCGTCACCCATTGCAGGCTCGGGCGCCCGGTGTGATTGCGCAACGGGCCGATGATCAACGAGGGCATACCGTCGCGCAATCTAGGCGTGGACCGCTCTGGGGGCGACGCCGATGGCACGTCGAACATGTAGCCGACACGCGGGATGGAACGGATGATCGGCTGCGGCCCGTCGTCTCCGATGGCCAGCCGTGCCGCGCGGATCGCCTGGCGCAGCGCGGCTTCGGATACCGCACCCTCCGGACTCAGCGCGGCGAGCAGTTCCTCCTTCGTCACCACTCGATGGCGGAAGCGGGCCAGTTTCTCCAGCACGCGCCACGCCCGCGGTTCCAGCTTCACCGGTTCTCCGTGGCGGAGCATTCGCCGTCCGAGCAGGTCGAGCGACCCGCCGGGCAGTGTGATGAGAAGCTCGCTCATGGCGTCGGCGCGCAGCTGTCGCGGCATCGCGCCGCAGTCGGCCGCAGCGCGGCATATGAGGAGGTGGTGGGGGAAAGGCGTTGCATCGTCGGCATGCGATCTTTGCGCTTCCGCGCCACGGTGGACTCTCGGCGCGCCGGCGCGGCGCCGACTTGGGCTTCGGCAGAAGGCGCTCAAGCGTGAATTGTTGCGCAAAAGTGCACCGGTGGACCTTGTGCCCACGGTTCGTCACAAGTTCATCAAGAATGCCCGCGGCCGCTCGCTGACACTGCGGCGGCGACGTCTATGGACGGGTCTATGCCGCCAGCGGCTGCCGCGGTATGTCTACCGCAACTGAACATGAGGAGCGACTAGCTCAAGAAAAGTCGCTCGTGCGTTTCGTGCCCAAGTTGGGCTTCAAGTTTTGTGGTCGCGTGCTTGTACGCACGCTGCCCGAGAGCAATTACTCCAATCTGGACACAAGCCATATGTCGACTTTGACTCGTACCCTTATCAGCCCTCTTGCTACGACCCTGTTTGCTGCCGTCCTTACTGCGTGCGGTGGGGGGTCGAACGGAGGGTCGGGTAACCCTGTGGGGACAACTCCCAGCGGGCCTCCTGCTACGCCAGCTCCAGCACCAGCACCAGCACCAGCACCAGCTCCTGCTCCAGCTCCAGCTCCTGCTCCTGCTCCTGCTCCTGCTCCTGCTCCTGCTCCTGCTCCTGCTCCCGCACCTGCACCTGCACCTGCACCTGCACCTGCACCTGCACCCGCACCCGCACCTGCACCCGCTCCTGCCCCTGCGCCCGCTCCTTCGATCACTACAGCCCTCGGCAAACCCGGCCGGCTCCTCGTGGGCCTCGGCGCGGCCAGTACTTTCGCGGACATGAAGGCCCAGCAGATCACTCCGGACATCATCGATACCTATCTCGTGGCGGTCACGGGTTTCAACTCTGGCGGCGGTAACGCATGGCCTCAATGGCAATACAACTATCCGGACGGTGGCGTCATAACGGTCTTCTCCGACGGAGTCGAGGCCATGGGCGCTGTGCCGATGTTCACCCTGTTCCAGATGCCTTCCTGGAAGGGTGGCGACGTCACGGTCATCAACGACGCGCCGTTCATGGCCGCCTACTGGTCGCAAGTCAAGTTGATGTACCAGAAGATCGCCGAGACCAACCGCCCCACCCTGGTCAACCTCGAGCCTGACTTCTGGGGCTTCGCCCAGGGCGGTGCACCCGGCGGCGACCCAACGAAGTTGCCGGCGCGCGTGAGCACGGTGCCGGAATGCGCCAGCCTACCGAATACGGCTGTTGGCGTCGTCGGTTGCCTGTTGAAGCTCGGGCGGACGTACGCGCCCAAGGCGAGGATGGGCTTCCCCCCGTCGTTGTGGTCGGGGGATCCAAACGCCACCGGCACCTTCATGGCAAAACTCGGCGCAGACAAGGCCGACTTCATCGTGGCGCAGACGAGCGATCGCGATGCAGGTTGCTTTGAAGACCCGAACCCCGTGCCAAGTTGTGCGAATCGCGGCCCCGGCCCGTTCTACCTGGACGAGA
>Ga0307515_10009906_pt1 | contig 18354 bp, 17 predicted proteins | sample 17_EM_MG_FD_194513 | JGI IMG/M metagenome (GOLD analysis project Ga0307515, IMG submission 194513) | Populus trichocarpa ectomycorrhiza microbial communities from riparian zone in the Pacific Northwest, United States - 17_EM | ecosystem: Host-associated > Plants > Roots > Unclassified | place...
GTCAAGTCTCATGTCATGACTCAGCAAAGTATTCTATGTTCATTACATTTTTCAAAAATAAAAGTAGCTGACTTTAATCAATTAAGAAATGTATCCAACTAGGCTATACCTATTTTGGAATACTATACCAAGTTTGGAAATCCCGTCATATTGTGGATGCAATATCGCTGAGTATGATTCGTATAACTGCACCCGACAAAATCGACTAAATGAGAACTTGACTTTCACAATCCTTCAAAATGCTCAGAATGCTGAGAATACCTTTTCCACTTTTTGCTGATGTCGCATACAGCTCTTCCCTGAGCAGAATTGTTCGAAGATATTGAGGATACCGAGCACGATACCGATCTTGATCCAGATATGCTGACTGATGAAGGTTAGTACACTCTCTGTGGTGTGGTAATGCAGCTAACATTCATTTTGAAGACAGGAGCAGCAGATTGAGCGATCCTGCAACTGATGATGAGCATTGACCGAAAGACACGGGATCTTGGAGATTCTTGTTATCTATGAATGTATTATTAAAGAACAACATAGTTATCAAGAAGAATGTAAATGAAAACGCAACAAATGCAGCCAAAACAATGTGAATGATAAACTGTGCCAAATTCAATGATTGCATATTGTGGATACAGCCATGGCAAAATCAGCGTAAACAGAGCGTCAACAATTTTTGGTCATGCGTCCTGGGAAATCACACCTCAGATAAGTTGTCATTAGTCATAAAGGTATTTTTGGCTGCCTTTATAGGCAAAACAGATTGCAATACCCTCCCTGCCCCATCAAGAAAATGAGCGTCAACGGAGTGTCAACGATTTGTGGTCATGCGTCTTGGGAAATCACACCTCCGATAGGTTGTAGTCAGTCATAAAGGAATTTTTCGTGGCCTTTATAGGCAAAACAGATTGCAATACCCTCCCTGCCCCATCATGAAAATGAGTGTCAACAGAGCGTCAATGATTTGTGGTCATGCGTCCTGGGAGATCACACCTCTGATAGGTTGTAGTCTGTCACATAGGAATTTATGGTGGCCTTTATAGGCAAAACAGATAGCAATACCATCGCTGTCCCATCATGACAATGAGCGTCAATGGCGCGTTGACGATTTGTGGTCATGAGTCCTCGGAAACCACACCTCCGATAGGTTGTAGTCAGTCATAAAGGCATTTTTGCCGGCCTTTACAGGTAAAACAGATCACAATACCCTCCCTGCCCCATCATGAATATGAGCGTCAACGGAGCGTCAACGATTTTTGGTCATGAGTCCTGGGAAATCACCCCTCCGATAGGCTGTAGTCAGTTGTAAAGGAATTTTTGGCTGCCTTTATACGCAAAACAGATTGCAATACCCTCCCTGCCCCATCTTGGAAATGACCGTCAATGGAGCGTGAATGAGTTTTGGTCAGGTATCATGGGTAATCTGGGAGGTGACAGGTTGCACATTGTCATAAACTGATTATTGGCTGCCTTTATAGGCAACAGTGAAAGTGAGACGCTTCCTGCCTGATCATAAAAATGAGTGTCAACAGAGTGTCAACGATCGTTGGCCTTCCATCATGGTTAATCACAGCACAATGTTGTGGTTATTGTGTATATACATCGTTTTGACTGTCATCATATGCTAAAAGGCTCAAGAATACTTACTGGTAGCTCTGTAGATCAAATAAGTTGTTACTGTCCTGGAGGATGTGACTAGAATATCCCGTACATATCTGCCCATAACGGCTGCCATACCCTTCTTTATGGATGCTTTTGATCAAGTACCACTCATATTACCGAAGATGCAAGACCAAATATCGTTGACACTCTGTTGACTCTCTGTAGACACACATTTTCAGGATGTGGTTGGGCGCGTGAGTATCTGTGTTTTGCACATCAAGGAGGCTAATACGCCGAAAATGAACGGTGACATACCAATGTCAATACTTTACGATTGACAGTAGCATATCTGAAAATGACCATAAATGTGAAACCCGAAACGCACAACCAGAGATTCGACCCGACAGATCTAGCCAAACCCTGCGCATCCTGCGTGTTGACGGGTACCGGTATGGGTTTCGCCCGCCAAGAGTCAGCGGGTCGGGTTTTTCGCCAGGTCTGGAACCGAACTGAATTGTTTTTGCGGTCCAATCCAGGACTGCAGGTGGGTTACCCGGACCTGTTGCTAACACTACCTTCCAGACACTCCAGCCAACCTCACCAGTGATTCTAAGCACTTCCAGGTGCCCCCAGGCTCCCCTGGAGTGAAGCAAAGTGTTCTCAGACTCTAGAAGAGCGTTCTCAAGTACTCCTGAATGCAACTACAGTAATGGAGGTGTATTCAGAATACTACGAGATTGGACTTACAGGATACTCAAAATTTTGTGGAGCTAAGACCTCTGCACAGGTCTGCAGGGGAGTTTAAAAGCAGGTGAGACCACTGCAGAGACCGCTGCAGATGGTTTGCAGGAGACTTGTTGCCGTATTCTCAAGGCAGTAGTTCATAGGGTTCCATAACCACAATGACTTTTGTCCATCATATTCGTCTTTATTGTAGTGACAAGATTCACTATATCATAATATGGCATCCATTATGTATGACTCTCTCTATATATACATACAGTCAATCTCGCTGCAGATGGTAGTCAAGCATAATTGGGTGAACACCTAAAGATGGCCATTGAGAGAACTGCGAGATGCACCACTTTCGGGCAGTTTTGTTGAAACAACAGAGCTAGAAAGCAGAGAGCACACCATGAACTGTTCAGAGCACATCTCGCGACATCCAGAGGTAATTCATGAGAAACCGTAGTTCTGGCTCAAGGAGTGTAAGAAGTCGGTGAGAAGATATGACACTACCCAGCAATGAGGATACACAAAATCTCGGAAAGAGCAAATGAGACCCAAATTTCACAACCATAGTGTGTATTTTCTTTGTATAATGAGATGAGATGAAAATAAGATGATATCTATCTACCCAGGGGTCTCCCAAATAAATAATCTCTGTTGTTCAGTCCACCTCTATTACCCTTCTATGTCCTATGCCGGCCATCCCCCCATAAAGAGATACTTCGAGGACATACTCAAGTGAGGTCGGTGATGCCGATGGACGCCCAGCTCGACTAGCACAGAGATGCACTTGAAGGCCGCGATTGACCCACTTTGCAGATAAACTTCGAGGACATGATTGTGCAAACTTGGAGACTGTGATCGAACGAGTGTGGAAATGCACTTAGAGGCCATGACCAAGTGAACTTGGAGGCCGGAATTGAGCGAGTTTAGAGATCGACTTGGAGGCTGGCAGTGAGCGACTTTGGAGATCATCTAGGAGGACATGATAGTGCGAACTGGGAGGCCACAATTGTGCCAGTTGATAGATGCACTTGCAGGCCGTCATCGATCAACACAGAGATACACCTAGAAGTGGCAATCAGGCAGGTTCAGAGATGCAGTTAGAGGCCATGATCGTGCGAACTTCTTGGCCATGATTGACCAAGTTTGATGATGCACTTGTAGGCTATGATTAATCGAGATTAGAGAAGTACTTGCAAGTGGTGGATCAGGAGGTGGTAGATCGGGAGGGAGACGCAATGGCCGCTGCAAATCTGTTCAGTGGTATGCTCGTAATTGGGGGAATGTAGAGAGTTCAGTACCACAATCTCGGCTGAGAGATAAGAGATAGGAGATGAGGGACTGGCTGGGAGCGGGAGACAGTTGATCATGTGAAGATAAAGAATTGGGTGCATGCAGTACTCAGTATACACAGTATTTGGTGTACAGTGTACTCGTTGTATGCAGTGCTCGGTGTATGCAGTACTCCGTGTATGCAGTTCACGGTGAAATCAGTACTTGGTGTAGGCAGTAGTTCGTTTATACACTACTCAGTCCATGTTGGACTCAGTGTGTGCTGTAGTAGGTCAACGCTGTACTAGGAGAATGCTGTACTTGGTGTCAACTCATGATCATTGAATGGAGAGATAGATAGGGATCACTTAACTTCGTTTTCTTAGGTGATGGTAGAGAAAGAGAGAGATGAGTGGAGAAGGGGGAAATCAGGATGAGAAACTGGAACTTGTGAGAATTTCATGTGCGAGTGAATTTACCATTCCCTATATGGGAGGTAGTGCTCAGGATCTGGAAGGAAGTAACAACAATACTATGTCTCCTAGACTGAATCAGGCAAGTCGTACAGGTGATTGCTCATATCCAGTTGTATCCTCAATCTCTTTCCTATCTTCATCTCCAATCTCTCTTCCTTATCCACAACTCTACCATCATTGCAGAATACAAAGTCATGTCATCCCTCTCTATCTCTCCCTCCCTTGAATAAGAGTTACCACAGAGTACAGCATTCACCAAGTACAGTATATACCGAGTACAAGCATTCAATGTGTAGAGTATCCACCCAAGATTGGCTGGCTTCCTGTCATTATCACGATTCCCAGTTGAGCCCTGACTGTAACAACAGCTTCCGGCATGCCCCCCGACAAGATCGACAACTGCCAGCCATATCTCCATGCGGGCTGCCAGGTACAGTCACCTCTTCACATTTGAACATTTGCAAGTGAACTAACAATTGAATCGAGTCTAAGCACCTGGTGCACCTCCCATCGACCGCCTCTATACACTCCTCCAATCTTGCTCGATCATGGCCTCCATCTGCATCTCTAACCTGATGCCAGCATGGCCTCCAAATGCATCTCAAGTGCATAAGATCACAGCCTCCAGGTGTATATACAAACTGATCCCAATATGGCCTCCACGTTCGCACGATCGTGCTGTCCAAATGCATCTCCAAACTCACTCTTTTCCTGCCTCCAAGTACATCTCCAACCTGCCTCGATCAAGGCCTCGGACTGCATCTCTAACTTCACTCCATTACCACTTCCAAGTGAATCTGCAAACTAGCTCGATTATGGCCAGCAAGTTCGCGTCATGGTTGCCTGCTCTGGCATCTCCTATTTCACTCAACCAAAGCCTCGAAGTGCCTCTCCGACTTTGTTTGAGGTTGAAATTCAGAGGGACATCAACTGGGTCTCTAGTACCGCCTGCAGCCAGTCGAGATATACCGTGTATAGAAGGGTAGCTATATCGATACATCCATGGATAGATGAGAATACAAACTGAGTACATAAGTTTTAAAAATGGTTGAACAATAAGTAGTAGCTATCATTTCCAGGCACACTAGCACTGTTTGCAAAGAAGTTGATGTTTTACCCAGACTGCTCTGCAGTGATTCAATGTACTCTCAGACATGTGGTTGGCGCTCACAGGCATGTAGTTGGCGTGTCCAGGTGCTTCCAGGCATATGATTGTCGCTTCCGGACATGTCACTCGTGCTCCCAGCTGCTCGCAGGTTCATCTGAAGGCCACTGCATAGGTCCAGCAACCACTGGCATTTGACCACCCTGGGATTCTGTTCTGAAAACTCTCAGACACTCCCAGTGGCTCCCAGTGGCTCCCAGTGACCAAAATACATTTTGCTGATGTTACTAAGCGCAAGGTGCAAAATTCCAAAATATTGCAAAGTGTTTAGAACAAAACTGTTTTAGTGAATCAAAGATCCAGCTCGATTGGATTGAGCTAATTGCGTGCGATTTACTCGGATCTTGAGCACGTTTCAAGTTCGTTATTTTCTAATCCAGCCAATTTCAATGTCTGACTATTTTTCCTCGCTGTTCACTCCACTGCTCTGTGATTTAACCCTCTACAATACAATCATCTCCCATCCGCAACCCTCTTAGCCCTTTCTTCCACTGAGATTCTCCTCCATCCTGCTCCTGAATGCCACAGCTCACATCCAGTGAACCCACAAACAGGTTCAACTGCGGCTGCTGCAGAGTCTGGCATAGGTGATTTGGATTTGGGGAAAGTGGTGACACCATTCCCACCTTCCGTCATCTGGGTGCGCTTCTCAGTGGGTCCTTTGGCAATCTGAGATCTCTGCTTGAGGTACAACGTAATACTGGAGGTATGCATATCAGGCATCATGGTATACCGGAAGTATTAGTACATTTCTTCACATTGTGCAATACTCTGGGCATTATTCAGAGCTGAAGGACTTCAATCAAGGTCTGCAGGGATCGCTGCAAATTGTGTACAATACTGGGACAACTCACCATTCAGATGGGAACTGTTGTGGAATTGCATTTCGGCCATAGTTACGCTGTAGGGGGGGCCCCCCAGTGCACTTCCAAGAGTTGTGCTAAATTGGGCCAGTCTCTCGGGCCAACAGTTGTGCCCTCGTGGGACTGTGGCAAGATTTATCCAATGGCAATACTCTTCAAGAGACTCAATGCATACTGATTGTTTCCCTGTGTCACTGGAAAGCTTCCAGGTATGTGTTCTGTAACCATCCAAGGTTGAGCAAGCCAGTCCCAGAAAGAAGTGCGATCTGACCCAGAGCAGTTGGTGGAGTAAGTAATTTCAGGTATCCATCTTCCGGGCTGTGGGGATCAGGCAGAGTCACTCTTGCTGCCAAGATTGGAGCCTTGCCTAACTGCATCTATATATGGTGCACTCTCTACCCCAATTCATCGGTAGGCCTGGTCTTTACTGCCAGTTATGCCAGTAATTTTTGCAAGGATTTGTCCATTGCGGGTCTCCTCCTGACCTCCCTGAGTAAATACAGAAGGTGTCATATCCTCTGCTCGCGTTCGAAGTAATCCAACGGGGGATTCAGGGAATCTTGGATCTTCAGTTCTGCAACCTCCCACCATAGCACTATCATCGTTGGGGGGTAATCACACAAATGTAGAACCTGTTCTGCCGATTCAGTGTATCTGGCCATCATTAGCAGTACTTCCTGGCACCATACCTGGTGCTGGTGTGTTTCTTTTAATCTGAGGAGGTCTGCTGTGATGTTCAGGAGTTCTCTTCTGGGTGGGTAGTTATCTGCTGACACCAGAGCCACTCGGACATACTGTTCTGATCTGGACTTGTCAAAGCATCATGCACATCTACCGGTGCCAAATTTGTGGGTCATCATTGCAGGGGGTGGGAGTCCGCGGTACTACCACAATGAGCAGAACACCCAAAGCCTTAGCTGTTGTCGGAGCTACTGCTCTGTGTTCTGGTGAGCAGCGAGTTACTGGGTAGTTATGCAGTTTGAACTCACTCAGTTCTTCAGGATTGTCAAGCATCCAACAGTTCGCTCCAAGGTACTGTATGCGGTGTTGTACAAACACCAGGTCGTTAAAGTCCAGACATTGGCTTTCTCTGGCCGAGTTTGTCATATCCAAATTCTAAAGCAAGACTTCAGTTGATAGCTTACAGCAATTTGCTTCTATCAGTGGCAGTTCAAAAGGCATTACAATCCTTCATTCGTTCCTCTCAACAATGTGTGAAGGTTAGGGTCAAAACACAAGATACCTGATTCTTGCAAAATCAGACCAATTCAACCATAAATCAATCTTACTATGATACTGTGGCATTCAAGAATCATGATAAGTGTGAATCCTGGCAGATATCACCAGCAGTATGCTGTCACATGATGTCGATGCAATCATCACTCACATGTATCCCATGCCAGCTGGGAAATGAATAGATCCAACAAGAAAAAGAGCATGGTGCATGACAATACTTACACCGAGAGAAGGGGTGTAGGAATATGGAATTCCAGGTATGCTGTAGACGGTGGAACTTAGGTGATATGGCCAACAAAACATGATTTACAAGTGAACGGCAAGAAAGTTGAACAATGTATCGTGAAAGAACAACACAAGAGTTGAAACAGTTTCAAAGTTGTTTGTTTCTTTGCTGCACAATAGAAATAGTAAATGGAGAAGAAAAGCAAATCCCAACCACCAAACCACTCCACAATGAGTGCAGTTTGGCTGCCACTCCATAATGGTTTTCCGTGCTCAGATCATCCATCTGAATATTTCCTCATAATCTTCCCCACCACCACCAATACCCTAAGCTGTTCAATCATTCCACATCAACAGACATCGCTGCACCTCAGACCACTTCCTTTGCACACGAAATTATCCCACCACAACCATCAACTGTGCTCTTCACATACCTGCATCTGCCAACGTCTCTGTCATTCTACAATGCACCACATTCTGACTATTTCAACAGATACTGGTACCTGACACTTTCACTTACAATCTGACCTGTGAGAGATGTACATTTATGATGCACGTGATGCAATTTGACTGCAGCCAATTGCCCATAAAATGAATAAATGTTCCTAAATGGCCCGGCCTGGTTCAGAAGCCCCCAGGCCGCAAATAACTTTAAGATCCTGCATTTGCCTGCATGAGCCTTGGTCTGGTTGATGATGCAAACATGGCAATGGAAGAGATACCATCATACAGTTGGAGATGGTTTATGTTTCCGACTTTGATCAGTGAAAACAGATTCCATCCAGGAGGAATGGCTCCGTCACAGTGGATGCGGTCAGTCAGAGAAGTCTGGGACATTGCGGTGGTGGCTGACTCCGCACCCAGCCATAATACCATGCGGTGAATTGCATATTACCTTTTCATCCCTGTTTCACCATTTCTTCTTGCTCTGTAGGTCTTCTATTTTGAATAACCAGTGTGGTGTTGTGGCCAACTATGACCATACATAGTAATGGGTTCATTGTGTACGCGGTTGCTTCAGGATTGCATTGCAATGGGTGATGCTGCAGAAACCACTCCCAGCGTTCTTTCTACCTGTGCGCAACATTCAATTAGGTCGTTACTTATTGTAGACAGCATTTCAAGTCGTCAGATCTATGTGGCTATTTACCATCCACGGCTCGTTCGGTCTGTCTCCTGTCTTACTACTTGTAGCTATCTCTGCAATTACCTGTGCGCAGCGAACAATATTTCCCACACTGATAACTTGCAAAGCAACAGCTGCCTGTGTTTGTCTCAATTGTACAAATTTTGAGACAGGATCCAAGATAGCCGAGATTACAGGTATTGTGGTGAGAGCCAGGCCTAACCAGTAGTCAACGAAAGTTCCATCCTCATTCAGCAGCTTGATTTCAAATAGTGGTTTCAGTTGCCACAGGAGATGACAACTTAGCACATGATAACACATCCCTGGGTGTTACTTTACTCACACCCAGTCGCTACGTCGGTCACCTCTGTGCCAGCTCTGGCTTCCTGTGCATCAACACATCTGAGATATGTGTTCATGTTCTAAACCCACAACTTGAACGGTAATACCATGTTAAATGCAGAGAACCATTGCGCGCAGATGTTCATCTGATCTATATTTCTTCTTACCAATCGTATACATGATGAACTCCCGCATGGCGTGGTATGTTTTCACACGGTTCGGTGCGTAATGTAAATTGTTGGGAAATGATCAGAAGTATTTTATTATCGCGTCAGGTTGCATTCGTTCACGGTGGATTTGGAGACCCATGCAGGAGGGCTTTGCATGTGACTGAGAGCTCGGGGTGGCAGCCCGATCAGCAACGGAAAGAATGACTCTGCAGGTGCCTGCGTTGTTCTCATACCTCCGAGCGAGTGATTGAATAAATTGCTCTCGGATTTCGAAGCAGATAATGAGGCGCTGAATGGCGATTACTTCTGGCAGATATTTGAAATTGTGCCAGGACGCGTTCCAACTGTTCTTGAGCTTCGTTTGATCTGCTGGTTCATGTATCTCGGCAGAATACTGCTGCAAGGCACCGGATCAAGGGATCTGTTCGACCCAATAAGACAACAATGGAATCATCGTAATGTTCAAGTAGGCATCTGACTCCTTGGAAACGTCTGTCTCGTGGCTGATATAATACTGGCAGGCATTCACTTCCCGCCGCTGGTTGGACGGTGTCCTAGTTTCAGCATTTGTTTCTTTCTCTACCTTTCGCATCATAAGGTGTTCCGTGCTCAGTGCATTCGCTTTGGTCTTCCCCTGTTCACCGGCTCGCCCGAGAAAGAAAACATCTTCGATAGTGTGAAGACAACGAATGGCGTCTGCCATGTAGCTCAATGATGTATCATCGTGCGATTTATATTGAACATGCATATAGAATCATAAGAATCCGCCTGTGCAATCAATTGCACGATTGAATATGGGACGCTGAGCAGGTCTTCCTCCTTGTAGATACTGGGTTACAACACCAAACAGGTACCAGCACATTTTCGTCCTCTCCTTCCCATTCTATTGGGAAACTTTCTCATATAACTTAGTTTCTGGTTTGAGGTGGTGGTAAGCTGGAACGGATAACCAGATTGCATTGTACTTGTCAAGCCATTCATGCGTCTTCATGAAGTGGAAAATCGAGTTCTGGAGAGAGTCAAGCATAGCGATCTGGTTTGTATGGAGGGGTCGGGCTTCGGGCGTTAGCTCACAATACAGGGAATATGTCGACACATGTTGCAACCTCAGTGAACTTGGCACAACCAGAGTTCACCATCGGCTGCCTTGGTGTTTGCATCGCGGAGCGTTGGATATAGGTTGATATCCCGCGAGGGATGATGCTCGTCAGAAGGGAGATAATCTCCAACTGGGTTTGTTGGACACTCGAACCAAAAACTGACATGCCACTCGACATGATGGAGGTCGCTATACTCCAGGCAATCTGCATGAGATGCTGCTAAAACTGGTTTGCAACACCTGAAGTTGATATCTGCAGAGTGAACATTGAAATACCCGCTCTCGGCGATGGCATTTCGTTTGAAGGTGAGAGGCTGCAGCAGTCGCCAGTGTACCTAGTTCAGCACCTCGCGGTTGCTATGCCGCAGTTCAGCGAGCCAGTTCTGAGGAATATTGCGGTTCTTGAACGGAATCCGCAGCACCGCGACCATTACACCACTCTCTGTTGAGGGCATCTGGCGGATCTTCGAAGATAGATTGCCAATTGTCAAATATACAGGCTGCTCTGTCTTGTCGTCAGCCAACTTCCAGAAATGTGTTCCATCGGACATTATGATCAACGGAACCAGTGTATCCCTTACTCTGAGCTTTGACTTAACGTGGGTTAGCACATTATCATCGTCGGGTATCTCTCATTACCTGGGTCTGCCACAACCAGCCAACAGTGTTCATTTCAATAGAGAGTCATTTCTTTGGCATATCGCCATTAAAACAACGCTGAGGGGTGTCAATACGATGCTTGGCGTAGGATTGCAGCTGCATCAACCATCCCAAGCTCTTGATGATGTCTTGACACCTGTACGTGATAAGGTGTTGGTGATTGTGGGTCCATTTCATATCGTCGAGTGTGTGTAGTTCCCACTCCCCGAGAGCCTGATGATGTGGCATGCGAGCCAGAATCCCCTGGACTGCATCACCGTTGTTGAAGCTTGGGCAACACAGAGCGGTGATTTCTTCCTTCTGCACGTTGTCATATGCCATCTTCATGCCCTTCTGCTTGATCTGACACTGGTCATGTTTGTACTCTTCACGCATGGCAAATGGGTAGTAGCCATTGTTTTGTAAGTTCATCTAAAGGCAACCCTGAGTGACGTGTTCCCATGGCTCAGCTATGTAATCTCGCATTTGTGCACTGGCGGCGGGGGATGTTTCCGTCCACGGAAGAGGAGGTGGCAGTGGTTGAGACTCATAGACTGCGCCGGCTTCACTGAATTTGAGGTAGGGAATCGCGTCCAAATCTTGGACAGAATCTTAGCGAGAGTTGAGTTGATGACACTGAGCAGGTTCAAGGGGTCGGGCCGCACTGCGAACAGTCACATTCTTCTGGCGTGCGACTTGAAGGTGTTCAAGATGGTGTAATTTGATATGTTCAAGTTGCCAGCTGTCTGAGATGGACAGCTTTCATCATGAAAATTCGAGACAATAGCCAGGGGTCTTCTGTGACATTATCAACAACACCCGCGGGGTGGAGTATTCACTGTTGACATTGATGAAAGTTACCGCTGGGCCTGCGCAGTCTGGTGTGGGTATAAGCTCACGATACATTCAGCTAACTTGAGAGATTCATTGAGCCTCAACACCATCACAAGGAGGTTGCTGACTGGCCAGGAGTTGTAAAAACACTGGATGCTCGATGTCCCATAATACGATGAATAAAATACAAAATATACCCTGAGCAAACCAAAAACCTCGTGACCCGTGTAATGATCAATGCCTGAGATAAATTGATTAGAACAAAGAAAATTAACAAGCCCACAACCCCTAACCCAAACGAGCCGGAATACAAAATACCCTAAGTGAACTAAACACCTGTTCGCGTGCCATGAACAGTGCCTGAGATGAATAGATTCCAGCACAAGAAACTTACATAGCAAGAACCCGAACCTAACTCGAACGTCAGCCTGCTCCGCGAAGCGAGGCCTGGTTCGCTCCTTGCTTGACTAGCCATCCGGGAGCGCCTCAGGGAGAGGGACATCGGGGAGGGGGATATCAGTACGATGGACATCAGCACAAGGGACATCGGCGAGAGCGACATCGGCGTGGGAGACATTGGCGACAGGGATATCGGCGAGAGTGACATTGGCAAGAGGGACATCGGCGAGAGGGATATCGCTCACAGGGACATCGCAGAGACTGTCACCTCCTGCTGATTTGCTGAGTTGCTGCTGATCCATATCGACATCGGAGGTGTTTTCAGCTGCCTCAGCTTCCTGCAGATTTGGGGCTGCTGGGGGAGGTTTTTGCGAAGTCCTACGCCCGAAATGCTCCAGACCTCTGACGGGATGATTCCCCAGAGTTCGTAGTGGTGAAAAACACGACGGGATTTGGGCCCGGTCGACAGGCGCCGGAGGTTGTGGCCACCGGGTATGCTTGCTCATCTCTTGGCCTTCCTCAGGTAGCATGGATGGCTGATTGTCTACCATGCTATCTGTATCGTCAGCGGATTTAGTTACAATCTCTCCCTGGCCAATCGTCCGACGTTCTTCGCTATCAAGCTCATTGTTCTCCCACTCCTCATCCTCCTCTTCCTCCTCATCTTCCTCGACTTCATTGTCACCATCCCTTCCCATATCCACCTCGCCGTCGAAATCAACGCCACTCTGTGCGTCCGCATCAACCTCCATCCGCTTATCCATATCGGAGGCTGGTTCTGAGTCATGTTCCTCAGCGGAGTTGGTATCATTATCTGAGGAAACTGACACGGCAAGTGATACGTCCGGCTCTAAATATACCCGCTCTGTTAGACCTCCATGTCCCATTTCCCGTGCTCCCTTTATCCTTTCCATCGCTCTGGGAGCTTTTTCTTCCTGGGGTTGGTGTAACGATAGCTTTCCCTGTCCTGTTCCTGTTCCCCATGTCCTTCCCCTTCCCATCCGCAATTGCCTTCCCCTTCCCCTTCCCATCCTCACTCGCCTTCCGTTTCCTCTTTGCATCTTTCGCGACCTTAGATTTTGCTGTTCCTCTCTCACCGTGCTGCAGGTACTCTTCTCCCTGGCAGTCATTATTGTCATTGCCATTGCCAGGGCGGCTCCTTCCACCGCTCAGCGCTCCGGTATCACCCCAGTTCTCAGCATCATCATTCACTTAGATTATCTCATCCCAATTCGGTTGTCTAGCGGCCAGGAAGTCCCCAGGTGAATAATGCCGGCAGCTACGCAGGTCAATCTTTGCCCTGAGATCATCGCTAGCATCACAAGAGGAACATTGCTCTGTGCGTTTAACCTTCCCTGAGCTGGTTTTCTGCGGATTGGAGCGCTCGACTTGATCCCCAAAGGCAGGAGGAATGTCACATCTCCAATTGTTCATTTGGTCGTGGGTTGTGTCACAAATTTACCCCATATATGAACGGGAGGCAGCCAATTACTCCCTCACAGATAAACTCCGGCTCGTGAGGTTCGGCCACATTAGCGGGAATTTTGAAAAGTGGCGAGTCATGACTGGATCAAGGAAGATTATATCAGACAAGAGGTCCCATGCCCTCACATCGTTGACGCCACAAACATTGTATATCTGTATGAGTTCCCAGAGGTGTTCCGAGATGAATCCTTTATACGGTCACGATCCAACCACAGGTGTCGATTCATAACAGATGTTGGCATCTGTCCCCTTGCCTTCCCCTTGCGTTTGAGGATATCCTGTGGCGCCATCGATGTGAGTTGAAAATGAACCTACATCTGAAGCGTTAGCATTATGATGCAGTTTCATGTAGTGGAAGGAAGCCCAGAGGGAAAGTACAGAGTTGTGTAGGTTGTCAGGTGTGTGTTGGACCAAGAGGCGTTGTTTTGTGCAACGCAGGTGATGTTGAGATAGCTCAGGATGTTGGCGGTGTGTATCATACGAAACGAAAACAGAAATGAGGTGTAGGCGGGAAGAAAGAATATATACGCCTGAGTTCTGCCGATTGCTTGGTTCAACTTGTGAGATATGATCATTGTGATTCATATCCTGTGTTTTGTTGGTTGACGAACACAAAACTGACCAGCCTTCACAATGCACAACCATCACAAACTTCATGAACCACAAGCCTCGAGACGAGATTTAGTACTGCTGGTAAGCACACTCAACAAGCCCAGGCATTGCTTTTACATTACACCCGACATTAACCTCACAGACCTCGTGCATCTGGGAGCGTACCGAGTTGTTATCGGGTTGTCCCACCTTTGCAACCATCCAACAACACTACCAACACTCATAGCGGTGGAAAAAGCACACTCAACTGAATTAATATGATAGAGAATCCGTGATTGATCACTTCGTGTGTAATGGCGTTGTCAAGTAATGCGTGGTTAGGGTAGCCGGACGGTCACGCGACATGTCCAGTGCAGGGTAACTGCCAACCGTATATTATAATCGTGACGGAGACTTAGCTCGGTACCGAATATCTTACCACTTCCTTCTACACTTAATCTCACTCACGCCCCTGTGCAACTGTATACCATATCATATCCCTCAACTGCCGAGCGCCGGCGTACACACCCTTACACTATATTCGGTTTTTCAGATATCGGGTGTGTTTTGTTCCCGGGACCACGCGAATTTACCCCTTCATTGACGCGTCGCGACAGACACGAAATCAACAATTCAACCCAATTACCCTCCATGCCGCCAAAGAGAATCCCCAGAAGCCAATTGTGTGTGCCTAACACGCGTGCGAGCGTTGAATACCTCCAAGCATTGCTCAGCCGAATCACACCAATTCCTATTGGCTGCTTCTAGGTTCTACCAGAAGACGAGAACAATGGTGACGATCCTGCCAAGACTCAACTTCACGAGGAAGCCTACGGACCTCACGATGAAGCAGACAATGAAGATGGTTCATCCTTACCAGAGGGCGAGGATAGTCGAGTCAGAGACGACATCTTGTCAAAGATAACTGAAGACGACCAAAATGATATGCATGAACACAACCGGATGCTACTTAAACTCCTATTCGAACAACAAGCCAAATCGAAATACGGGAGAACCCGAATGCTCACCGTACTCGACCGCAGCCGAACCATTGACAGATCGGAGACACCCGGAAATCAGTCCAAGATCTTTAAGAAGATTGACCCCTTACAGTACAGCTGCGGAGCAAAAGAGCTGGATAAGTTCCTTCAAATACTACAGTCAATCTTTGCCTCTCATAAGCACCGATTCCCAAGACGCGATCCCGACCAAGTCAAGTATGCCGTCTCCTTTCTCGACACCTGTAATCACCACCCGGACATGACTCAGCAACAGACGGAAAATACCGACCCAGCTGAGTGGGCTAGCGACCTACAAGAGGCCAAGGACCCGTGTTTGGAAGATTTCCAACTCTTCGCGAACGAGGTTCAACAGATGTATGGAGACAAAGAAAGATGCCTTAACTCAGCGACGAAAGCCATGCAGCAGTACTAACAACTGCCAAACTAAGCAGTCCCAGTCTACAACAACTGCTTGAATGCAAATTGGAGGAGAGCCGGCTGGAACCTAATAACGCACGAAGTGGTGTATACGACATGGCCTGGGTGGGCCTGCGGCATGAACTTAAAATGAAACTCAGACCTTGGTTCTCCAGCGGCAAAGACAGGTTCGACACACTAGACCAACTCTTCGACTGTGCGGCAGCTTCAGAGTTCAAACCGGATGACAAGAATCCCGGGGGACATCAACAGCAAAGGCAAAGAGGAGACTCTCAGAAAGGTGGCGACAAGAAATGTAATTTCTGACCATCAATCTCCGAACTTACGGAAAACACAGCCGACAATTCCAATACTTCAGGCAATTCCAATATTGCCGGCACCGGTAACTCAATATCAGGCAAGTCCAGTAAGTCCAGTGGAGGCAGCCATGCCAACTTATCGCCAACACCGTGGCTCTCAAAGGAAATCTACGAAAGCCGAAATGCAAACCGGCAATGCACTCCCTGCTGCAGCGGAGACCACAAACCCTACCTTTGTACCAAATACGGTAAGTCAAGCCCACCTGAACAGAACTCCAGCAATCACAGCGGCTATGACGGCAAACAAATCAAGTGCCAAAGGTCATTCAACACACAGCAGCAAATAAACTAGTCTACCTCTCTCGATATCTTACTCGACGGGAGAGGCTGGACGAGAAGGAGTTAGCATTAGAAAACTTGGCAAACCGGGCCTTGTTTGCAACCTTGGATGAGATACAACTGCACCGAATCGCCTTTAAGTCAAGTGTCATTTTGGAAGGTCAGGCCCTGATGTCAAGCCAATACCTTTGCGACACAGAGAGACCGGATTCGGCGCATATTACCCATGAAGTCCTTGTAAGAAACATACGCAGCAAGAAGCAGCGAGTCAAAGCACTGATGGACTGCGGTGCAGCGTACATATTTATATCACCGAGCCTACTCAGGAAATTCGGATTGCCCCACGAACCAGCATTCACCTCCACCCAAGGTCTTAATGGCGAGGTGATAATGTCTGCAAGAGAGAGCCGAAAGGCAAGTCTCTTGGTTCAGTATTTTAAACACCTTAAACCAGTTGACAAATCGGAGGTTTTAGTGATCCCAATGAAGGCATACGATCTAGTCCAGGGCTTGCCATGGTTTAAGGGGAGGAATCCGGAAATCGACTGGACCAAAAGTCCATTGACAGCCCTGCGAACGCCAGACGGACCGCAAAGGGGGAAGATTCCAGAAGCAGATCGTGCAAGCCCTCTGCTGGAACGCGGTGAGGAATACACAGATGATGAGCCTGCCCTGGATATACAACTATTTTGGCTACCGCATTTGGTCACTTCTCAGATAGCGAGGAAGTGGTCGAGGCATTCACCATACGACTTGGAGAATGTCAAGGGTTCCTGGGCGCATCTCTGGAAGGCATCACCAAAGCTGAGGGAAATCCCAGGATGCTGAATGCGCAAGCAGGGGCAGTGGCGGTAGTTGCGGCAGAAGAGTGACACTTTGACGGAGCTTGAATGACTGCTACAGGCTCGCCGAGACTTGAAGGGGGAAACTGGACAACGGAGGTTGTCTATTGCGACGAACCATCTGATCCAGCCAACCCTGGACCCCTGCCCATCTCCACTCGGCCAAAATACGCAACAATGCAAACATGGCTAATGAGAATAGGAACAGACATAGATAACGTCGAGATGGTAACAACAGACAATGGGGGTCGCATCCCACCACGATACCAGGAATTCGTGGAGGTCTTCAGTAAGAAAATGGCCGAGACACTCCCACCGCACAGGCAATTGACCATGCTATCCATCTTGAACCCGACTAGAAACTACCATGCGGGCGGATCTACAACCTCTCAGAGTTCGAATCGACGACGCTTATGGCCAACGTCCAAACGAACCTGCCAAACGGCTTCATTCAACTGTCATCATCCTCGGCCGCTGCGCAAATCATTCTTGCAACGAAAAGAGACGGAGGACTAAGGTTGTGTGTCAACTATCGAGCTCTCAACCTAGGCACGGTAAAGAATAGATGCCCCCTTCCTCTAATATCAGAATGACTCGATCGAGTGCGTGAAGCCCAGATCTTCACTAAGCATGACCTCCAGAACGCCTACCACCTCATCGGAATCAAGGAAGGCGACGAGGTCAAAACCGCATTCCGAACCCGCTAAGGTCTGTCCGAATACCGAGTTATGCCCTTCTGGTTGACAAACTCCCCATCGATGTTTCAGGCTTACATTTACGATTGTCTACAGCCGTATATTGACGAATTCACAGTGTGTTACCTTGAGGATATACTCATTGTCACGGCACAGGCAGGTACGGTGATACCTGGGAATGATAGAAGAAAGATACGGGTGGTGCGGAAGGAATTGTGTTACGGAAAGGCGGAGACGTTGGAAGACGTGGAGAAAGCGGCGAGATGGTGGCGGTATAATTTAGTAAAGATAAAGAAGCGGTCAGAGGTGTTGCGATGTCGGACGATATGGCGTGATTGTTATGATAAGGAATAACGGAGTGGTGTGTAAGATCATGGGATAAGATTCGGATGGTATATTGGAGCATGGAGAATGGTTCTAGAGGTGGCAGGCGAATTGTATATAAAGAGAGTGTCGATGGTGTTGGAGGATTTCCTTTTCTTCTCTC
>Ga0307515_10009907_pt1 | contig 18354 bp, 6 predicted proteins | sample 17_EM_MG_FD_194513 | JGI IMG/M metagenome (GOLD analysis project Ga0307515, IMG submission 194513) | Populus trichocarpa ectomycorrhiza microbial communities from riparian zone in the Pacific Northwest, United States - 17_EM | ecosystem: Host-associated > Plants > Roots > Unclassified | place...
CCTGCTTAAGAAGGAAGCTAATATTCCCCCCCTATAACTATATATTAAAGCCGCTGTAATATAAAGGGCGTAAAATAAACGCAACTCTAATGTTATAAAGTATATTAAGACACGCCTAAATAAACTATAGAGGGACCCTAGGGCGCCTTATAGGAGAATAAACTAATAACCCTAAAGTAGGGAAGATATATTAGAGAAACAGGTAAAGAAAGTAGAGAAAGAATAGTGCTGCTTTAGGGCCCAGGCCCATATAGAGGAGGAAAGGAGACGCGTAAGAGGCTAGTAAGGACAATAGTAAGAGAGAGAAAAGAGCTAAAGTAAAGTATAAAAGAACGCTAGGAAACTAACTACCGCAATATAATACTGGCTAGACTAACGCTGGAGAGGCGTATGGGAGTTAAAGGTATAGAGGTTAACTAAGGCAAGAAGAACCTAAGCCGTAGCATGGTTAACGCTATAGGGGGTAAATACTTTAGGGCTCCGAGAAGGCCTAATAAAGGTAGAAAATATAATGGCAATACTTTTAAGAACAGGAGTAATAGGACTAAAAGACTGGCTCTACTGGGTGGGTGTTCTAGTAGGTAGCCTGAGATGCGAATGTAGCTGGCTAAGATAGACACTAAAGCATGTAATACTGCTATGCCCCTTACGTACTAACTGAGAAGTAATGCTCTTAGTAGCTGGCACAGAGAACTATAAGACACTACTCTTAATATAAAAAGGCCTTAAGGCGGTTACCTAGTGGCTTATTAGCCAAAATGTACTAAACTAGTTCCGGGTTGTAAAGGAAATGGTAATAAAAGGCAGGGGGGCGAGTAACGGGTGCCCCCTAATGACTCTATAGCAGTAGAGTAAAGTTTGCGATACTAGCGCGTCCGTAGGCTTGTTACGGCAGCAGTGGTTCCTAAGGAGGTTAAAAAGTAAGGTAGTAGGAGCACCATAGGTAACTCGCAGGCGCCTCGCAGGCGCCTTATAGGCGAGTCCTATAAGGCGGGGAGATGGATTACGGGGTTTTCTTAAATAGAGTTTTCTCCCCACATGTATATAAGGAGTAGTCCGCGTGGGCCTAATAGGGATCCGAATCGGATGTTAAGTAATGAATTATTATTATTATAAATTATAATATATTTTGTCCCGTAAAGTAAGGGGTCCTAGGGGTTCCCGGAGCTGGTATAGGCTAGGCTATAATATATACCTTATCTCGTTCTATTAGTAGTTTAGTAGAAGATAGCGGACCTATAGTTTCTTTAGGGATAGGTAGGTAGACCTTATAACCCTTATCCTCTGTCTATTAAGGGTTGTCGGTCCCTAATGTTATAGGAGTTAGGGTTAGTATTATATGCCCTGGTTTAGGAGAGCTTCGCGGTTTAATAGGCTGCTTGCTTTCCTCTTCCTTTTTAGTACCCTTACTGTTGTCGTAGAATGGGCCTAATATTCCTAACAATCCCTTTGCTGGTACTGTCGCCATTATTATAAATTTAAAGGTAGCTCTAATAAATGCGAGAATAATAGTATAGACCATCGCAAATATAGTAAACGAAATATAAAAGACTTTTCTTTACCGTTCCTGGTGTACTATAGTCCTTCCTTTTATCCTTCGTCTTACTATACTACGTACTCGCCTTCTCGTCGCTGCTTGCTGACTACTATTCCCGCATAGAGAGCTCGGCAAGTGTCGTCGGTTTATTCTTTATGGCGGTGGCTACGTATAGGTCGCTGATATGCCCGTGCTTCTTTATCTTGGTCGTTCTATCGCAGTTCTAGATCGTTTCTATATATCTTCTGTGTCTAAAGCACCAGACTTCTAATCTAAAGAGCTTGCCGTCGTCCCTATATAGAATGCTATAAAATATATAGGAGGGTACGACCTCTCTAAGATAGGAAAGTCTTAGTGCTATTTGTTAGTTGGTCGGTTAGTCTATTAGTCGGTCACCATTAGTTAGAATTAAGTAGTAAGAAGAGAGAGAAAAGAGTATATTGAAGGAAAATTGTGTGTCTATTGGTGTCGCCCGAGTTGTTGAAGACTCTAAGGGCTCTAGACCGACCTATATAACTATAGAAGGCCTAGGCTCTCCCGAAGCTACGCCTAATCTAAATGTTGTATTTAGGGGGCCAAATTACACCACTATAATACTATTGCCTTTATAACTAGCTTATATAAAATTAATTAAATAATTAAGGAAAAGGAAAGTAAGCTTAATAAATAAGAAAGCGAGCTTATAGATAAGGAACTAGTAGAATAAAAGCTGCCCTATTAATACCAGAAATTTAAGGACGTATTCTTTAAAGTAGCGTCTAATATACTTTTACCTTACTAATTATATAACTATAAGATTGAGATTAAGTAGGGTAAGGAAAATACCCTTAGCTTTAGCCCCCTCTATAAGTAGTTTATTGCTAAATTATAGGCTATAAAGTAGTATCTTATTAATAACCTAAATAAGGGCTTTATTAAGCCTAGTTAAGCCCCTTTCGCAAATAACCTTCACCACACATACAACCTTACCAAAAGGTAGCGCCACACTCCAAAACTTACGCACCCATCTTACTATCAAAAACAATAGATTTTCTAACTTTTAAGACCTAATTCCTACTGCTTAGCGAGCTAGAAGTGGATTTATTTGTCGTTTTACCCCCTTTTCCTAATAGAAATTTTTTTTCTTTAAGGGTGGCCCTAGCTTATAAGCGAGGCACAGACAGGAACACTAAAACTATTACTACTACTACTAATACCAAAACTACAAAATAGGGGCTAGTTTCTCTACTACCTCTTAGCCTAATCTCCCTAGAAATCTTCTAGTAGGATTAGTAAGGAGAAAGGGTATAAGGATAGTAAAAACTAGGAAACCCCCTTATAAGACACAAAATGCTAAGGCCTAGTAGGCCTAAAAAGAAACCTCCTATAGAAATAAGTGATAATGAATCTATATCTACATTCACTTTTTCTGGTCCTTCTCCTTCTTCTGGCCTATTTGGGACAGGAGAAAAAAGAGGACATCCTTAGTCTTCTACTAAAAAAGAAAACTAAAAACCTGTAAAAAAGACAACTAAACTGATGACTTTTACGGCTGGTATACCTAGTATATCTTTCTCTCCCCTTTCTCCAGAATAATATCTATAAAAGGCTCTAGATAGCCTAATCCAGGCCTATAAAGGGCTAGAAGAAGAAGAAGAAAAAGACAAAAAGGAATAAGTTAAACAGCTAGAGGATTATACACGTAGTGTTTTAGTAGGAGAAAATCCCTTTATAAAAGGAAAAGAAAAGACAAAAGATGTCCTAAAAGGACTAGTTGAAGAAGTAAGAGCTCTCCGTAAGGAGGTAGCCCCTACTAAAGAAACCTACGCAAAGAGGCTAAAGAAGGACCTCTCTACTTTGTCCTCTCTACCCTCCTTATCACTACCATTTCCTACTCCTTCTACTTCTACTAGAAGTAAGAAAAAGCAGCTATAAGAAAGAAAGCTAGTCCTAATTATAGACCAAAAGGACTAACCTTTAGATACCTTCTCTATACAAAACAAAGTTAATTAACTATTTGCATTAAAACTGTAAGTAGAAAAACCTGTTTTAGCATCTATAACTAGAACTAAAAGAAAACAAAATATTCTCCTTATGACTACGGAAGAGTATAATGCGGATTTTTTAGTTAAATATAAGGAAATCTGGCATAACTGCTTTACCTTTTAAAGAGAATAAAAACTAGAACCATAGGTTTAAATTATAGCCTATAGGGTTCCTATCTTACCTTTCCTAGAAGAAGGAGGCTCTAAGCTTCTAAAAGAAGAAATTGAGACTTTTAATCCTATAAGGATATAAGGACTACCTAGATGGATCTTATCTAGTGTAAAAAGACACGATCTATAAACCAGATTTGGCTCTATAGTTTTTACTATAGAGAACAAAGAAAAAAGACAAGAAATCCTTAAACAAAAAGGGATATCAATTGCAGGTACAGCTACTAAGGTAGTAAAATACCTCGGGGTCTCTCCTACTACGCAGTGTAATAGCTGCCAAAAATTTGGCCATATAGGAGATAGATGCTCTACTAGGGCCTGTAGATATTATGCAGCTACACATCTATCTAAAGACCACGTCTGTCCTACCTGTATAGTAGGGGGCAGGCCTTACAAGCATACTACCCCTCTTTGCATCAATTGTAAAGAAAAACACTTTGCTAATAGTAAAGACTACGAGGTTCTTAAAGCAGCTAAACTAATATATAGTACTGGCGTAGAAGATTCTAGAAAAGAATAAAATTAATAGGATTCTAGAAGGAGGTAACTCCTACTAGGCTTCTAGGTAAAAGATATTAGAGAGCAAAAGGACAGGGATACGGGTTAGGATTTCTTATAGTTTTTCTTATCATTTTCTCATTCCCTAGTAGTTGTAGTATCTTAGTATTTTATTAGGAAACTATAAACTCCTAGTTTAGGGGTATGTAAACTACTAGGACATAGCTACTAGTATATATTAAGCTGCCTAGAAAGGATTTATATATATAGAACTATACCGCTATAGCCTAAGGCTGCATGCGTAGTATTGTACGTAGTATAATACAATGGATAAAAAAATTTTTAAAAAAAGCCCCTTTCGCCTTACCTATTCTCTTTATTAAAAAGCTAAATAGAGGACTCCGCTTCTATATTAATTACTATAAGCTAAATAATATAACCTATAAGGACCGCTATCCGCTGCCCCTATTTAATAAGACTTTAGTCTAAATAAGTAGAGCTAAGGTTTTTATAAAGCTTAATATCCGCTAGGCCTTTTACTAAATTAGAATAAACCCTAGGTCTAAGGATTTTATTATATTTTAGACCTATTATAGAACGTATAAATATAAGGTACTCCCTTTTAGACTAACTAATAGACTAACTATATACCAGCGGTATATAAATAATGTACTCTTTAACTACCTTAATAACTTCTATACGGCCTATTTAGATAATATTATAATCTACTTTAAGAATGAGCTAGAATACAAGGAGTATATCTATAAAGTCCTATAACGGCTCCGCAAGGCTAGCCTCTAGGTTAATATTAAGAAGTTAGAGTTTAGTATTAAGCGTATAAAGTACCTAGGTTTTATTATTAGTATAAATAGAATTAAAGCCAACCTAAAGAAAACGGCTGTAATTAATTAGTAGGTACTCCTACAGACCATAAAGGGGGTATAATTATTTTTAGGGTTTTGTAACTTCTACTAATACTTTATTAAAAACTATAGTAGGATTGCCTAGCCTTTTAACCATCTTACTAGAAAAGACCGGCCCTTTTACTTTAACGCTATATATAGGCAGGCCTTTAATAAGCTTAAAAAACGGCTAGTATTAGCTCCTCTACTTACCTATTTTGACCTAAAATAGCCCTTAATGCTAGAAACCAATGCTTTAAATAGCGTAATAGCTTGTATTTTTTCCTAGAAGTAACTAGATGGAGAATAGTACCCTATTATATACTATTTAAAGACTATAATAGATGCTAAGCTAAACTACCATATCTATAATAAAGAAATGCTAGCTATTATCTCTAGCTTTTAGCACTGACGTATATAGCTAGAGGGGACCCTTAAGCCTATTAAGGTAGTTTTAGATTATAAGGCCCTAGAATACTTTATAATAACTAAGGCCTTTATAGCCTAGTAGACACATTAGGCGGATATCTTATCTTAGTTTAACTTCTTAATTATATATAGACTAGGCGCTATAAACCATATAGACTCTTTAATAAGGCGCGAATAAGACCTAGATAACTAGATAGCTGCGAAGATCTTATTACGGACTTAGACGCTACTATAATTAGAGTACCTTAACCCCTAAATATGGGCAGAACTAAGTATAGACTCCTTAGGCGCCAAGATATATTCTATTAACTCCTTTAAACTTAACCTTATTAATAAACTACTATAGGCTAACTAAACGACCTCTTCTTTATAGGAGTACCGCGAAAAGGTAAAAAAACGTTACTAGCTTATAGTCCCTTAAAAAACGGACTACTTAAGCACTAGGAACGGCTAGTGGTAGTTAAGGAATAGAACTTACGGACCTAGCTTATTGCTAAAGCTTATGCCTAGGTCTCTACAGCCCACTCTAGAAAAAATAAGACCTGTAAGATTATTAGTGACCGCTACTACTAGCCTAAAATAGTTATAGATATTAACCGCTATATACAGAACTGTAATAACTACTGTAAATCTATAATTCTATAAGATAAGACCTTAGGACTATTAAAGCCACTTCTAATACTAGAACGCCCCTAGTAGTATATCTTTATAGACTTCTATAACCTACCTACGGACTATAACAAATATGATATAGTTATAATTCTAGTTAACTACTTTAGCAAGCGCCTATTTTTAATCCCCTATTATAAAAATATTAATGCTAAAGAGGCGGCCTAACTATATATCTATTACATTTACCAAATTTATAGACTACTAGATACTATTATATCTAATTATAGGCCGTAATTTATATTAGCTTTTTGGAATAAGTTTACCTAAATCTTAGGTATTAAGCTAAAGCTTTCTATAGCATACTACCCCTAGATAGATAGTTAGACGGAAATTATAAATTAATACTTAAACCAAAGACTTCGGCCCTTTATTAACTACTTTTAAGATAACTAGGCTAAACTGCTACCCCTAATAAACTACGTCTAAGCGTGTAACGGGACTAGTCCAGTTATAGTAAGAATGTCTCAGTGAAACACTCGACAGATAAATTCCAACGCTTTGACCAAATTCTGCCGAATTCTGCTAGCTTAATCGACTTCTGCCAAATTCTGCTAGATTAATTAAATTCTATTAAAGTCTGTTAAAGACCGCGTGCATATATGTATACGTATCGACCACTAAGACCCTTAACTATTTAATTATATAATTCTCTTGTTATTCCTTTCTCTTTTTTATATAACGTCTTATACTCTATAAGAGCTATATACCCTTAAATTTAGATAGAATTTATATTATTTCTTTAAATCTTCCCTAAAGCCTTTTTGCGCCCTTATATTACGTTGCGTTAAAATAACTATTATTAAAATAGTAAACGAACCTAAATCCCTTTTAATAACTATAAGTATTATATCTCTAGTTAGGGAATAGTTAACTATAATACAATAATCCTTTATAAATGCCTTAGCTTAGTAGCGGGCTGTACTAGAAGCTTAGTATTATATAACGGAACCTTGTAGCAAGTACTACGATAGGCTCGTTATTGGGCTAGGTGTGTAGGTATTGCAAGTAAGTCAACAACGTAATAATAACTGGTGGAGTGGTTGCCCAACAGATTAACTCTAATTGTATTCTGAGAATCACTATAAGGAAAGAACTATCTAGAGTAGGGACTGTGGTCCTTTAAATACACAACCGTACTCCTAGGAAACCCTCCTTGTACGTGAGGTACGCATTGTACGTGAGGTACGTGAGTTCCCTCCGTTCCTCTCGTCCCTTACGTAGCACATCATGTGACTCGCTTACCATTCCTCGTCACATGGTTCCACTGGCTCCATACTGGACCGTGCTTGTATCAACCAACTAGCTTCTTCCGACTCCCTTCCTAGTAGTCGTAACATCGTACTTAAAGCGTCCGTAACATAAACGGCGCCCACTTACTTTAATTAGTAGTAACTTAACTATAAAGGATTTACGCGTTATAAATAAGCGTATAAGAGGTAGTTAATATTTACTAAGGTAAGTCACTATAATAGTAATTATTTATTAGTAAGCTAATTTAATAAAATCTACAGCGCGGATATTCACCTTTAATTTATCTCCGCACCTTCTACCTCACAGCATCGCACCACAAACTTTATTATTGTTGTTTTATCTACTATCTATACCTCTAAATACGTCTAATAGCTATTTAGTTAAGAAACTTAATATACGCAACATTAACAATAAAATAATTAAGGACGCTTTTAAGGACGCTCTTTCTTTTACTAATCCTTTAAAATCTCTACCTAGAGAGTAAGCTTTCTAATACTAAATTATGCCTACAGCTAATATAATTTTAGGAAATACGTATTAAAGCACTCTTTATTAGATTTAGCAGAGCACTATAATAAGGTTATTACAAAATCCACCAGAAATCCGCTTACCTCTTCACTACCTACCTCTTTACCGCCTACTTCTTTACTACTTACCTCTTCGCTACCTACCTTTAAGCTACTTATTTCTTTATCGCCTACTACTTTTAAAAAGTTTAATCCTTACCATACTTCTACTTCTCTTAAGAGGTAGGCTAATAAAATTGCTATACAAAATTTTTAGTCTAAGATAGCCTTTAAATCGTATATATTAACTATACTCTTTTAGTGTCTTATTTACTAATTTACCTCTTATAGTAACCTAATAGAAATATTAGAGATTTTAGATAATAATAAAGAGAATAATCTTAATAACACCAACTCTCCTAAAAGCCCTCCTCCATCCTCTTATAATCTCCGCAGCCCTTATAAGCTCCGTAGCATATAGATAGCCTAAGCTATAATATTAGATATTAACACAAATAAGCGCCTTCCTATTTAAGTGCTGTTAGTAAATAAATAGTACACCCTAAAAGCTAGTGCTTAGGAGAATATAAAGGAAGCTTACTAGCGGATATATACCCACGTCTAGAATATTAAGGGTAGCTCTAGTATGCTGCGCAATCCGCTATACGTTCTATACATTAAGCAAAACTATAAATATCGCGTTTACAAACAGAACTCTAGGCCACATTTTAGAGGTGCGTGCTTAAGATATCGCTTAAATAGTAGGTTATATGAAAAGGTATATGCTAATAGTATACTATTATTCTATCAGCTAACACGTATATAGGATAGTTTGCTAAGACTAGAGCCGGTTATACCTTAGCACAAAAAACATGCGCAATTAGCTTCTGCTAGTAGTCCAGCTAGAACGCCTACTAAGAAGGTATAATATCCGCATTTTAATAATACAGATATTGCTAATATCCATATAGCTTTATACCTACACCATCCCCCCTCTAGAGACCTCCCCTTCTTCTAAGACTTTTACTTATAGTAATATACGCAGCCGTAGGGGCACCCGTTCTACTACTACTCCTCCTACTCTTTTACTAATTCCTAGTACGCCTAGTACTACTTCTAGTACTACTACCACTCCCATTAGCACGGAAAATATTAGGGTATATTTAGTAATTACTATTTCTACACGTGTTAATATAGTTTATAAACAGGTAATTAAGATAGCGAAAGATATTCGGGCTATAGATCGCCGGTTAAGTAAGCTTAAAGATTCTCTAAGTAAGATAAAGGATAGGCTTGCGTTTATAAAGCGTGGTATTATAGCACTTATACGCAACGCCGGGTTACTAAATATAGAATTTAAGTAGATATCGGTTAGCTATTGCTACGGGTTAGCTATTACTACGGGTTAACTATTATTATAGGTCTAGAGTAATAAAATAGTAGCTCTTACCTCTCTACTACTACGTATATAGGAATTAAGTCTCTACCTTATATTTAATAAATGTAATTAATATTATAATATCCGTATAAGCTAAGATAAAGATACTTATATATCCGCACCGTTAATAATTACTAAGGTAAGTCACTATAGTAGCAATTATTTATTAGTAAGCTAATTTAATAAAATAGGTAGCATAGATATTCACCTTTAATTAACCTCCGCACCTCTTCTTCCTCCACTAACCTTCTACCTCACAGCACCGCACCGTAAACTTCATCATTATTATTTCATTTACTGTCCCTTAGCATTCTTCTATCTATAATGCCTTTATTTACACCTATAAACGATATTAATGCGAATAACAGTAGCTAGGTAGTTAAGGAGCTTAATATACGCAAAATAAATAAGGATACTGTTAAACACGCTATAGCTGCTCTTACTAAGCCTTTAAACTCTATTCCTAAAGAGTAAGCTTTCTAATACTAAATTATACCTATAGCTAATATAATTATAGAAAATATATACCAAAGCGCTCTTTATAGGATTTAGTAGACAATAAAAATATAAATAGAGCGAAATCTACTAAAAATCCGCGCACCTTTTCGCTGCCTGCCTTTCCGTTGCCTACATCTTTACCATAGGCCACTTTGCCGTCCGCTTCTTCGCCATTCGCCTCTCTACTACCGCCACCTAATGCTTTTAAAAGGAGGCTTAATAAGGCTCATTTATCTTTTTTTCTTAAAAAGTAGGCTAAAAAGGCTGCTAATATAAATCTAAAGGCTAAGATAGCCATTGAATTATATATATTAGTTATACTGTTTTAATATCTTATCTACTAATTTACCTCTTATAGTAACCTAAACATTTATAAGGTTTCTTTAGATAGCAAATCTTTAGACAGCGGCAAAGATAAAGATCTTAATAATGCCGACTCTTATAATCTCTGTAGCCCTCGTAATCTCCGCAGCTCTTATAATCTCCACAGTACCACAAATATAAACGAGCGCCTTCTTATCCAAGTGCCGTTAGCGAATAAATAATACACTCTAAAAGCTAGTGCTTAAAAAAATATAAAGGAAAGTCGCTAGTGGATATTAACATACGTCTAGAATATTAAGGGTAGCTTTAGTAAGCTACGTAACCCACTATATACTCTATACAAGAAGCATAGCCACAAATATCGCGTTTATAAGAAGGACTCTAGGCCTTATTTTAGGGGTACGTGCTTAAGATATTATGTAGATAGTAGGCCGTGCGGAAAGGTACGTGCTAATAGTATACTATTATTCTGTTAGCTAATACGCATATAGGAAAGTTTACTAAATCTAGAGCCGGTTACACCTTAGGGCAAAAAACGTGCGAAGTTAGCTTCTGCCGATAGTCCAGCTAAAACTCCTACTAAGAAGGTATAATATCCGCGTGTTAATAATACGGATATTACTAATATCCGCATAGCTTTGTTCTCGCACCATCTCCGCCTACGCCACCACGCCTCCCCCCCCTACTAAGACCTCCCCCCTAATTAAGACTCCCACTTATAGTAGTACGCGCGGCCATAGAGGCACCCACTCTACCGCTGCTCCTTTAACTCTTTTACTAATTACTAGCACGCTAGGTACTGCTGCCGCTTCTACTAACACTAGGTTTATTAGGGTGTATTTAGCAATCGCTGTTTCCGTATATATTAATATAGTTTATAAACGGGTAACTAATATAGCGAAAGATATTTAAGCTATAGATCGCTAGTTTAATAAGTTTAAAGATTCTCTAAATAAGATAAAGGATAAGCTTACGTTCCTAAGGCGTAGTATTATTACACTTATACGTAATACTAGGCTACTAAATATTAAATATAAGTAGATACAAGTTAGCTATTATTATAGGTTGGCTATTATTACTAGTTTATAATAATAAAATAGTAGCTCTTACCTTTTTGCTACTATATATATAGGAATTAAGTCTCTACCTTACATTTAATAGATATACTTAATTAATATTATAATATCCATATAAGCTAAGATAATAATATCTATATAAGCTAATATAAAGATATCTATATAAGCTAAGATAGAGATATTTATAGATCCGCACTATAAAAAAGCTTATTACTACATTATATACTACACGCCAAGAAGATTATATACTAGCTAGAGTTAATATTAATAAAAAGAACTTAATTAATATATTTAAGATAGAAACGTACCATAAGCCTAAGCATTTAAAAGTCCTCTGGCATATTATCTATAGCCTCATTAAATCCGTCCTTATTAGGGTTATATAGTAAACCGCTAATATAAGACATCCGTATATTAAAATCAGTAATGCAGCCCTATAAAAGCCGCTCTAATCTAAGTTAAAGAATAGCAGGTACCTTAAACCTAATATCCCGTACACGCTAACGTATAATCAAATCCTTAGCAATTATATCCGCAAGGGACTGGATATTAACCGTAGGAGACTTAATTATATAATTAAATATCGTCCGCTTATTAAACGCATTCTTAAACTTAGTATAAAGAGGTCTAGTATAGCTTATAGTAAGAACACTCTATCTAAATAGAGAGTCTACTCTAAAGGTCAAGTTTCCGCGTAATTAGAGTAACTCCTTTAGCTAAAGATTTAGTAGTTTATTAAGTCGATCAGCTTTAAAAAAGCTATTTAGCTCTCCGTAATTATTAATTAGCCCGTTTACAAGTATAGCCCGCTAAAGTACTAGATTATATGCCTCTATTATAACTAACCTCTAGAAGTACATTATTTTAAATATATAGTTATTGCTCCTTAATCTAGCAAAGTAAAGGTAAAGGCGGGCTATTATACGCTTTAAAAGGCCGATATCCGCATACTTAATAGCATATTTTAACACTTTATATGTTTTAACCACCTATAGATACCGAATATAATTAAAGAACTCTATATTAATAATCTAAGTGGGCTAGCTTATAGTAGTAGAGTTAGGAACTATAAGTAATTAATCTATAATCTAAGAACCTCCGTGGGCAGAGGGCTACAGAGGAACTAATTTATTAGCCTTACGGCCGACTTTAGAGCTAAAACCTGCTGCGCAGATATCCTTAATATGCTATAGAAACTGCTTAGGCGTTAAGGATCTAATATATCTTTTAACCGCACCTTCTTTATAAATATTAAGCCTATCGCAGATATATATTAAGAAGAGTGCAATAATGCGGGCATTAAAACTATGCAGTACTAGCTCCTTAAGATAGTAAAAGGAAGGGCGCTCTATAGGAATATTTCGTCGCCTAAGGTAATTTATATAAGTATAGAGCGTAGAGTACTACTACGCATATTGCTCACCACTAAAGAAAGTCCTTATAATTATATATAAGAAGTTTAACCAGAGGTGCTAAAGACCTAGAATAGGTAGTACCTAATAGTAGCTATTATATAAGAGCGCAGCCTCCGCCCGCTCCCGCTTATAGGTATAGATAAGCTTTATAGTTTTCTAGTTACCGTATACCAGATATAATTAGTTCTAAAAATCGTTATCGCGATTAAGCTATAGTTGCTCTAGGAAGATCGTCTTAAGTATACGGTAGTTACTATTTATAAAAGCCTCGCTCTCTATAATAGGGCCTAGGTTTACATACATTGTCTTTATAAATGGCAGAATATTAATCTCCAGCATACGCGGATATTTAAGCTTAGTATTAGATTTAAAAATACTATTTATAGCAGTTAGATACGTGCTTTAGAGAGCATCTGCAATTACAAAAATAGATATCCGATTTTAAATACTATTATATATATTACCTAGCGCCTTAGCAATATCCTTAATCTAAAGCTGCACCTAGTTATACAGCATACTTTAAAGAAGGCTATTAGGGGGAATATAAGATCCGCGGATAAGCTTTCTAGTAGTATAGGAATGGAAAACACTAGTATCTCTAATTAACTAATATCACGTTTGCTTAAGGTAGTTAAAATTATTATATATAATATAGATATTATTAAGAGCGGACATTAATTAGAGGTAAGTCTTTAATAATATTAGCACTAGTATATCCGCCGCTAGTATTATAACCTTCCTTAGAGCGTTCAGCTAATTCCATCTTTTAGCAGTTAAGCGTTATATATCCGTTAATAAGCCCTAGTCTATAAAGCAGTGATAAAACCTAACGCTTTACACCTATACCTTAAAGATAAAGACTAAGAAGCTAAGTAAAATAGTTAGTAGAGCTTTAAGCGCGGCCTAATAAAAGGATAGACGTAAGAAGAACAACCTGCCCTAGGTGCAGATTTCGCGATTAATTAGTTCTTAATTGTGCTGATAATCCTTCTATTAGTTAGTAGAGTAGAGGGGTATATTAGCTAATTACCTTATAGCCCTATAAGAGTTAAACGTCTTTAAACTCTAGATCTAGCTTCTATAGGCTAAAGATAACCGTCTTCTACTAAAGATCATAAAGCTCTTTATAAAGGATATTTACAATCATACTAATTAGTTCCGAATGGATATCTATAGTCTCCATAATCGCATTATAGATTCCTTTATCCCCTAGAAGGGTACCAATAAGCGCCTTTACCTTCTTCTTTTTTGCCTTCTTTTTTTATGCCTTATCGCCTCTTACGCCTTATCTTTTATTAACATTAAGCTATACCTACGCTAAAAAAAGGTCACTAAAGGACCATCGCCACTCTTATAAATATTCTAAAATAACTCTAACCTTCTCTTTCTTTAATATCTGCTTAGCGGATACTCCAAGCAGTATTTAAATAGGCGTCCGCCGGTTAACTAATGTTGTGTTTATAGTGGGGGTAGGCAATTTAATTATCAACATATTACCCGTTTGGTATTACTTTCTACTTAACATCGCGGGGGCTAATGGGGTAGATATATTCATTAATTATAGAGCTACTTCTGCGGATCAATTTGACGGTATTTCTGAGATAATAGCTGTTATAGGGGTGTAGATCAATTTCGTTAAAGAAGGTAACTACTCTACATATAAAACAAGTCAGATCGCCTAAGAAACCTTGTGAAAGTCTCTCAGACCATAGAATCAACTTTTTGACAAAAAAGGTTAGCGATATCCGCTTGCGGATATACGTATGTCCGCTAATTAATTCTATGGTCTGAGCTTGCTGAGGTAAGGTGCTGCGGGCAGCTCGCGCGCTGCGTGGCCAAGACCACCTGGCGAAAGGCCAGCCATTTGTCGCAGTCCAGGCGCCTGAGGACATGCGCCCTAGGAGGGGGTGCAGTTGTCATGCCTTGCGCTACCCATACGTCACGTATAGGCTAGAGAGCTTATAAGACATTCCAACCGGCAGCCCGTCCAGTCGCGAGACACTACTACTATCTTTTTAGTTTGTATGGCCGAGTGGGTTGGGCTTAGGCATAACAGATAGGTAGTATATATACGCGGCGCGAAGATATTAAGGAACTTTAACTAGCCGTTAAAGTTATCTAATTAGTTAGATTTGCCTTATTAAAACTTCCCTATATTTAACTAAGCTAATAGCAATTTTCTATCCCTAGGATAGAAAATCCTAACTAGTCTATTTAACGCCTAGAGCCTATAGCTTAACGTTATTACCTAAATTTAGTAGACTATTAGAAGTATTTTAAAGCTCGCTTATATAACGAAGCCTTATAGCAGGAACTACGGTAGACTTATTAATAGGCTGGGTATATAGGTAAATAAGAAGTTAACAACGTAATAATAACTAGTAGAGTAGTTGCCTAATAGATTAACTCTAATTATATTCTAAGATTTACTATAAAGAAAAGAAACTATCTATAGAGACCGTGTGTCCTTAAATATATAACTCCTCCCTATAGTAAAGGGTTTAGTACATTAGTATATTAGTACGTTAGTATATCACGTTTCTACGTTCCTACGTTCCTATATTCCAAACTTATAACATAACTAGCTATATAACTTAGCTACCCCTTATCCTATAGCTTAATCGGTTTTAGTGCCTCCTATACTATCTTAACTAACCTATTTATATCTATTCTTAGTAGTTATACTACTACTAATATAAGGTCCGTAACACTATCCCCCTCCTTTTTATTTTTGTTCTTAAAGATATCTCCTATCTTTAAGTTATTTATTAGAGGTATAGCATTCCTATCTTTAATTTAATAACCTTTATTATTCCTAATACCTCCTATTAGATTCTTTGCGTCTAATTATTATAACTAGCTAGTGACGTTAATTTTATTACTTAGTAAAGTTATACTATTATATTCTTATTATATAGAGAAGAAGTTAGTATATATTACAATTACAGCTCTATCTAGTCGCTAGCCTTCTTTCTATACTAAGTATACGTAAGCAAATATACAATTATCCTATAATGTTTAATCTATTTCTAACGCTAAGTATATATATCTTATTATTCTTTATAACCGTCTAGTTCCTTATCTAATCTCCTTTAGGGTTATATATATTAGTAGCGGCCGAAAGACTAAAGAGTAAGCTGACTAAGGCCCTTACTAAGGTTTAGCGTTATTCTAATAAGGCGTCTTAGGCTCTAAAAGCTTAACTAAATACTTATACTTACCTAAGCCGTCTAGTAAAGGTTTATAAAAAAGTGCGCTTAAAAGAGCTTTACTTAGTAGAGTAAGGTCTGTTTAAACTTAAGGCTAAGAAGGCTAAAAAGGATTCTAATTAAGAAGAGGCGGAAACAGTTTATACGCTAGTAGTAGATCCCTTAGATAATCTAGCTTATTTATCGCCTTTAACTAATCCTTTTATTTTTGGCTTCTTCTTAATATTACCTAACCCGTTTTCTTTTAATACTCCTATACCTTTCCTATAGCATTCTTTATATTTTATAGTGGTTTTTAGGTAGTCTTATTATAGCCTATTTACTTAACCTTATACTATATTTTATCGTTAACGTCCTTATAACTAACGATCTTTAAAACTTACTATTTATCTTCTTCTTATCCTTTATATATATCTACTTCGTAAACTAGTGGTTTAATATTTTTATATACTAGCTTTAGTATCGCGATATTCTATATAAGGTAGATCTTTATTTTAGCTAGTAGCTTTAACTTAAGTTTATATATATTTATAACCTACTTACCTTACCCCTTACTAAAGCCTACGCCCTATAACTTACTAATAGTAGTTATACTATATAGAAGATTACCTATATAGTATAACTCTACCTAGATATAAATAGGCACTAAAAAGAACTTTAGGCCTATATTATACTACTTACCAACTACCCTATTATCCTTAGAATAAACTAGCTTAAATAATATAACCCCGCCATTAACTAGAAAAAGAAAATAATAACCTTTAACTCTAAATACTATAGAGAGACTTGCCTAGGGCATAGCCTAGCCACCTCTATTTACTCCCTAAAATATTAACCTAAGAAACCCCTTATTACCCTATCTATAACTAACTACTACTATATAAGTGCCCTAGCCTTCTACCATATAGTATATAAAAAAGGCTAAACCGTTACTATAGCTTCCTAATTATAACTATATAAGTTTAATAAAGAATAGGACTACGTCCTCTATAGTAATAGGGTAGATATAATTAACCTTTTAGAAGATAAAACTCTACGGACTTTTACCTTTAAACTTTAAGAAGTTTATAAAGTTTAAAAAAGTACTTACTAATAAAGAACTCCGCAAGCTCCTCCCTAAGAGGTATTATAACTTTACTAATATATGCTTATAAAAGGGCGTAGATATACTCCCCCTATATTAACCTAATAACTATACCATTAATATTAAATAAGGAAAAATGCTACCCTATAAGAGACCCTATTTAATATTAAAAGACAAACTTCTAGTTATAAAAAAGTATATTAATAAGCACCTTAATAAAGGATTTATTCGTCCTAGTATATTACTAGTAGCCGCCCCTATCCTTCTTACTAAGAAGCTAAAAGGAGGTATTTAATTCTACGTTAACTATAGAGGATTTAATACTATTATAATTAAAAACTAATACCTAGTACCGCTTATACGTAAGACCCTTAAGCGGCTTAGTTAAGCTAAAATCTATACTAAGCTTAATATTATTGCCGCCTTTAACTATCTCTAAATACGGGAAGGTAATAAATAGAAAACCACATTTATATTGCGCTTTAGCTAATTTAAATATATTATTATACCCTTTAGCGTATATAACGGCCTAAACACCTTTTAAAGCTATATTAATAACGCCTTATAGGACTACCTTAACGACTTTTACTCTGTGTACCTAGATAATATACTTATTTATAGCAATAACTCTTTTAAGTACACTAAATACGTTTAAAAGGTCCTATAGCGCCTTAGGGACGTAGGACTTTATATTAATTTAAAGAAATAGAAATTCTTAGTTATAGAAGTAAAATACCTTAAACTAATTATTACTACTAAAGGTGTCCGTATAGACGAGAAGGTATATATAATTACTAAATAGCAAGCCCCTAACTATATTAAGGACGTATAAGCCTTCCTTAGCTTTACTAACTTCTATTAGAAATTTATATATAACTTCTTAGGTATAATACTACTACTTATAGCAATAATATAAATAAAGGGCCTTTCTATAAAAGGAAGAAAAACGTATCTATACTTTACTTAGACGCCTAAATATAAGAAGGCGTTCTAAAACCTTAAAAATGCCTTTACCAAAGCACCTATCCTAGCTTACTTTATACTAGAAGAATAACTCCTTAAACTACGTTAATATAGGCGTCCTCTTCTAAATAGGTAATAACAGTCTTCTTTACCTAGTCGCATTCTACTTATCTAAGCTTATATTATAAGAGTATAACTATAAAATCTATAATAAAGAACTCCTTATAATTATATAAGCGTTTAAAGAATTCTAACTAGAACTTTCCTTAGTAGAGCTTAACTAGCCAACTAAAGTCCTTATAGACTATTATAACCTTAAGTACTTTATAACTATAAAGTAGCTAAACTAATGCTAAG
>Ga0307515_10009909_pt1 | contig 18348 bp, 2 predicted proteins | sample 17_EM_MG_FD_194513 | JGI IMG/M metagenome (GOLD analysis project Ga0307515, IMG submission 194513) | Populus trichocarpa ectomycorrhiza microbial communities from riparian zone in the Pacific Northwest, United States - 17_EM | ecosystem: Host-associated > Plants > Roots > Unclassified | place...
CTTAATTCCTATACCTTATAGGAGAAGGCTAGGTTCCCCTTAAGAACTACCGATTAGACCTATATAATAAGCTAATAATTCGGCTATAAGAGAAGATTGCTATAACCTTAAATAACCTACCAACTTATAATAGACTTGCAGCTTATTGCTTATTATTAAACTTAGAACTAAAGCGGATTAAAGCCTATCCTAATTGGCAAAAGCGACTCTATAGCGATTAAAACTTGCTAGCTATACCTATAGGAGCTAAAGTAGGAAGATAAGCTATAACTACTCTTATACTAAAAGCAGTTATAACTATACACTAGCGAGCGACGCCTAACCAGCTATATACTACGCTATTAACTAATATTCGCCGTAATACTCTAATTAGCCCTACCTTAGCTACGTGCTATAACTGCAATAAGGAGAATTACTTTACCTTATCTTACCTGGAGCTAAAGAATATAGGTAATATTAAGGAGATAGAGGTAGGAGAAACATCCGATAAGTTAGAAAAAAAACCCTAGAGAAAAACTCCCCCTTAGGGTACCCTATTAATCTTAAAGAGATTAATCTTAGTTAGTTAATAGGTGGAAAGTATTTTATAGTTCTATGTATAGTATTTTAAAATAGATATAGAGTTAATATAACCGCCCTAATTAATACTAGAGTAAATAGCTTCGCCTTTATAAATACTGCTTATATAAATAATATTGCTAAGTTTTTAAATACAGAAGCCATCCGACTAGAGAAGCCTATTTAGGTAAAAGGCTATACAGCTAAGCTGGTCGGCCAGTTACCTATATCTTAAGGTTATATATTACTCTTAACGAATAACACTAGTATAGTATCCCTTTTTATATCCTAGACCTAGGGTCTTATAATATAATCCTTAGACGAAAATAGATATCCTATTTTAATATTTAGCTAAACATATAATAAAGACAGTTTATTTAGCCGGAGGATAGACCAAAGTTGCCCTTTTTTATTAGGGAAATCTAAACCAACCGTAAGACACTAGCCGTAAGGGCTAATCCTACCTACTAGTAGGATGTCCAGGCTCGTAACCTAGCCTTTACTTAAAAAGACGCCCGCTATAAGGCTGGAAAGAACTCCGTACTAATAAAGATACTCTCCTAAAGCGCTATATTTAAAGAAGACTTTACGTATAAAAGCGGGATAGATAGTAATATAGACGACGTCTAAATTGCGCAGATCTAACTAGTATAGAAAAGAACGCATTAATAGGATATAAGGGATAACCTCTAAAAGATATAATAGGAGCTAAAAGGAGTAATAATAACGCTAATACCCTAGAAGTCTATAAAGTTATATACGCCCCTATTATTATGCAACCCCCCTACTATAGATATCGCTGTAATTAGTGCTATAGTGTTCCACTTTAATATATACCGGAAGGATAACAAGGTCTTTATAACGAGCCTATATAAGATTAACCGAATTATTAATAATAGGGAGGAAGAGCTAGCTAAGGAGACTGACGAGGAACTAGTTAAGCGCCTTTTTTTTACTATTTATATAAATTACAAGGATGCATTCTTAAAGGCGGCTTTAGATAAGTTACCCCCTTACTAAATATACAATTATAAGATTTAATTAGAAGCTAATAACTTACTAGGTTATAGCCCCCTCTACTAATAATTAACGGACAAGCTAAAAGTAATAAAGTAGTATTTAATTAATAACTTAGATAAAGGGTTTATTAAGCCAAGTTAAGCCCCTTTTACTTCTCCTATCCTATTTATAAAAAAGCCTAATAGAGGCCTTCGCTTTTATATTAACTATTAAAAACTAAACGCTATTACTTAAAAGGATTAGTATCCTATTTCTTTAATTAATAAGACCCTTATATATTTAAGCCGAGTAAAGATCTTTACCAAACTTAATATTCGTTAAGCTTTCTACCGAATTAGGATAGACCCTATATTTAAAGATTTAATAACGTTCCGTACCTATTATAGTTCCTATAAATATAAAGTTCTTCCTTTTAGACTAATAAATAGACTAGCTACGTACTAAAGGTATATAAATAACGTTCTTTTTAATTACCTAGACGAATTCTACACGGTATATTTAAACGATATTCTTATATACTTAGATAACGAACTTAAACATTAAGTTTATATTAAGAAGGTCCTAGAGAGACTACGGAACGTAGGCTTATAAGTTAATATTAAAAAATGCAAGTTTAGGGTAAAACGTATAAAGTACCTTAGGTTTATCGCGACTATAAAAGGAATTAAGGTCAACCCTAAGAAGGTAAAGGTAATCCGCAACTAGAAGCCCCTTTATATAGTAAAAGGGATCTAGTCCTTCCTTAGGTTTTGTAATTTCTATTACCAATTTATCCGTAACTATAGAGTTGTGGTAAGGCCTCTTATACAACTTACCCGGAAAGATACGCCTTTTATCTTTAATAATAACTATATAAAAGCCTTTAGAGAGTTAAAAGATCGGCTTATCTCTTCTCTAATCCTTTATTACTATAACCCGGACTTTAAGTTAATACTAAAAACGGACGCTTCTAATAAAGTTATAGCGGGAATTCTATTATAGCTATATTTAGACGGCAAATAGTACCCTATTACCTTCTTCTTAAAAATAATAGACCTAGCTAAGTGTAACTATAAGGTATATAATAAAGAAATGCTAGCTATTATCTAATTGCTATCCTAATAGTATATAAAGCTTAAAGGTATAAACTCCCGGATTAAGATATATACAGATTATAAAGCCCTAGAGTACTTTATAACTATAAAGTAGCTTACTAAATAATAAGCTTATTAGGCTAAAATACTCTTCTAATTCTTCTTTACGATTATATATAGTTTTAGTAAGTAAAACTCTTAGGCTAATGTATTAACCTAAAGGGAATAAGATATAGGACCCTAGGATAAGCTAAAAGCCTAATACTAGACGCGCGCCCTCCTCTACCCCAAATAGCTTAACCTGCGGATCCTTAAGGAGCTAGACTCTAAGTAAAATAATTTAGTACCTATAGAAGAAGTCTTAGACAAACTAATAGGGCTAGTTAATTATATTTTAACCGTAAACCGTACAGCTAACTCCCTAAAGGCCCTCCGCGACTAAGCTATAAAAGGTAACCCCGATTTAGAAATAGAAGAAGGACTACTTCTATACTAAGAACGGCTTATAGTTCTAGATATTAATAACCTACGGATAGAGCTAATCTATAAAGCCTACTGTTAAGTCTTTACGGCATACCTTAGTTAAGATAAGACCTACTAACTACTAACGCCCCATTATTACTAGTAAGGACTTTTATTGGATATAGATTAATTTATTAGAAACTGCTACGCCTATAGACGCGCAGATACCCCTAGGGATTAAACTCCTAGGTGGCTATAACCGCTGCTAGTTCTAAAACGCCCTTAGCAATATATTATAATAGACTTTAAGTTATTTCTAAAGGACGCCTATAGCCACGATGCGGCCTTTATTGTAATTAACCGACTATATAAATAATCCGTCTCCCTCCCTTATTTTAAGACTATAATAGCGAAGGATATAGCCCGCCTCTATATTAATAATATCTATTAATTCTACGGAGTCCCTAAATTAATTATCTCTAACTATGGTCCCTAATTTATATTAGATTTCTAGAACGAATTCTGCCGTATCTTTAGAATTAAGATTAAGCTCTCTACTATATTCTACCCTTAAACTAACGGCTAAACCAAGATTATAAACCAGTACCTTAACTAGCAACTGCGTCCCTTTATAGACTACTATTAGGACAACTAGTTAGAACTACTGCCTATAATAGACTACGCGCAGCTTACCCTCCCCTATAATAGTATAGGGATATTGCTATTTAAACTACTCTACGGGTATATACTACGAACGTCCTTTAATTGAGATAAGCCTACTAAACCCGCTATGGCCCGCGAACGCCTTAGCTATAAAGAGGCCTAGGTATTTGCTAAGAGAATGTACGGAGCCTAAAAGACTGCTTAAATAATTATAAAAAAAGGTGTAAGAGAAGAAGAAGTCTAATATAAACCGATATTATTATAAGGTAGACTTCTAAGTAAGAGATAAGGTATAGATATTAATAAAGAACTAGAAAACCTAGAGGCTGAGCTATAAGCTAGACCACTAAATAGCTAGCCTATATAAGATTCTTTAAAGGGTAGGACACTCTTTTAAGGTTAAGCTACTAGAGTTAATAAGAATCTACCCCGTTTTCTCCCTGGACTAACTATAAAAGGCTATAGATAATCTACTGCCTAGGCAGTATAATAACCCCCTACCGCTAATCTAGATTGCAGAGGACGAGGAATAGGAGGTTAAAGAAATCCTAGCAGTAAAAAAGGACCGTAATGTCTTAAAATACTATATAAGCTAGGTAGGCCACGACAAAGACCTAGAATAGTACCCCGCATCTAATTTTAAGTACTCTCCCTATAAGCTACGGGACTTTTATATAGCCTACCCTAACCTCCCTAAACTACTACGTAAATTAAACAACTAGATTAAATGCTAGGAAGAGGGGTTAAATAACTATGACGATTTAGACAATAATAGGGAGCTTAGACAACGCCTAAGGGCAGGCTTTTTTAGAAGGGGGGGGTGATGTAATGGCGCTAGGGCGCGTTACCTGCTATATTCTGCCACCTGTTACTATCTTATATTGTCGCATATTGTCGCGTACTGTCGCGTACTGTCGCGTACTGTCGCGTACTGTCTAGTACTGTTTTCTACTATTAGCTCGCCTACTACTAGCGCCTTAGCGGCTCGCGCTATTTATTTGTTTACACTAGCCCTAGCGACCCCCTTTCCTTCTCCTTAGCTTAGTATCTTTGTAAGATAGCATTCTATAAGCTTTGGTTTAGAGGTATTTATATAAGCCGTTACAGGTCGTCCCTAATCCTTTATATACTTAAGCCTTAATAAAACCCTATAAAAAACCTTAGTAAGGAAAAAATTTAGAGGGGAAAGAGTATCTTAATTTTGCGTATAAAGAGACGGGTAGTATATATACGCGGCGCGAAGATGTTAAGGAACTTTAACCGGCGGTCAAGGTTGTCTAATTAGTTAGATTTACCTTACTAAGACTCCCCCGCATTTAACTAAGCTAATAGTAATTTTATATACCCGGTATAGAAAATCCTAATTAGTCCATTTAATAGGTAGAGCTAGTAGAGCTTAATACCGTCGCCTAAATTTAGTAGACTAGAAATATTCTAAAAGCTCGCTTATATAGGTAGGTCGCTAGTACCTTGCGGGTCGGTTATAGGTTATTTATATATAGCCAGATTTATAGACGGTAAGGCTATATACCTATTAAATCCGCCGCTAACCCTACTTTAGCCTTACGCTATACTAGCATAGCGCCGTATATACTTCGCGGGTAGGTTATAGGTTACTTACATATAGTTAGGTTTAGGACGGCAAGGCTATATACCCGTTAAATCTACCGCTAGCCTATGCTTTAGCCTTGCGCGTTATCTATATAGCATATATATAAAATAGTTAAACAATTTGCTTAGCTAGTATAGAGTAACGGATTAGGTCTAGGAAGGGTGCTTTTTAAATTAAGCTTTATTACTAGTATACGCCATAGCCTCGCCTACAAGTTATAGTAATTGTTATTTATTTTTTAATCCCTTAGGACGTTCTCTATTCCGCTTTAATATAGGTTATATTTTAATAACGACGCTTACTTTTCGCCTACGCTTTGGCTATAAGGCTAGGGTATTTCGCTTATAGTACTTATCTAGTAGTTGTTAATAATTCTTAAGTTCTGTCTTATATTTCCATTTATTATACTTATTTAGCTATCCTAGCTATTTAATAAGGTACTATAGTTGTCTAGTATAATTCTAATAGGTAATAATTACTTCTACTTCCTAGCTACCTTCCTTAAGCTCTTTTACTGCTAGGGGTTAAAACCTAGGGCGTAACCTATAAGGCTCTAGTAGGGAGATATAGAAGACTAGGTGGAGCTATACTATAATAGATAGGAGTTCTAGCTTATATACTTACTACCCTACGCGCTTTAGGATCTAAAACGGTCCTATAAACTTATAGTTAAGCTTTTTATAAGGATGTTTTATGCAGATGTTCTTAGAGGAGAGTAGGACTCGTTTACTAACGGCGAAGTGTTTAGCCAGGTGGTGACGATTATAGTATTTTACCTAAAGCTTTTAGGCGTGTATTATTAACGCCGCCGCTACCTTATATATAAGGCGTAGGTGTTATAGATACGTCTCTATAAGTTAGACATTTGTTAACTCAGACCCCTTCCTACCTTATTAGGCGTTTTAGATACTGTCTAGGACTCTATTTAGGATATTTAGTAGCTAGCTATAGGTAAGCTTAATAGGGGAACGCTTTATTATAGTATAGACCTTAGAGTTATAGGCAAAGGCTATTTCTTTAAGTAGAGAGGCCTAATTAAACTGTTCCTAGTTCGTAAATATACGTAGGTATACCTTAAGCTCCTAGTTTTAACGCTCTGTCTAACTATCTATCTATAGGTAGAATATAGTGCTAAGTTTATGTTAAACGCGGAGATAGTAGTATATAGTGCTCTAGTACTTGCTTATAAATACACTACCCCTATTAGAGACGATATTATCTAGAGGCCCTATTTACGTAAAGACTCTAAATAAGAGTTCTACGAGTTGCGTAGCATTAATTGTTTTATATATTAGATAGTAGCGTACTAGCTTTATAAAACGGTCTATAAGGATAAGGATGGAGTTATACTCTACGCTATTAGGAGTTTTAGACTCTAGGAGATCTATAATAAAGTTAAGTAAATAATACTACTAGGCTTAAATAGGGATCTAGAGAGGCTGTAGCTTACTATAGGGTTTATAGCGGCGCGATTTAGAGCGTTAGTAGGTATTATAATTATCTAGATATTTATGGAGGTTCTAGGTAAGGCCGTTCCAAGCATACTTCCGTATAATTACCTTAAAGGTATAGTTAAAACCATAGTGGCCGCCTATAGGATTGTTATAATTCCGCTTAAGGATCTCCTATTATAGTAGTATATAATTCGGTACCTAGACCTTATTATTTTACCTTAAGAGTCCTTAATTATTAAGGGTGTAGTTCTTATTACTAGTAGGAACTCGTTTTTAGGTTAACTAATTATATATAGAGCTTATAAAGGCGTCCCTTTTTTATACTCTATAAATAAAATTAACTAGTGACTTAGGAGGTTATTCCGTAAACGCCATTTTAGCTAAAGTAGCTACTACTACCTCTTGCTATAGCACGAGACTCTATATAAAGTTAGTGCTAGTAAAGTAACGTATAATGCGTAGGTAACTTACTAGGTTATTATAGGGGACTATAGCCTAGGCTAAGGGGTCTTCCTTAAGGTTAAGCGCTATTAGGTTAGTTAAAGTGGTCTTAAAGAGAATAGTAGGACGCTCTAGTCCGCTAGCGCTAAGTTTATAAGGGTTACTTGTATACTACACGCATACTACTTACTAGTTTAGTATAGTAGCACTAGGGCCGCCTATAAGGCCTATAACCCGTAACTTTTACTATAATATAGGTAGCATAGCATTAAGGATTATCCTCTTACTGCTATCTTTAAAGCCTTTAGTATAATCCGGGCACCAGAATAGTATATTAGCAAAATTTGTCTTACCTGGCTTATATTTAATCTTAAAATTAAACTTAGCTAGTTTCTTAGCGTACTAGGCCTAGCGAGCAGATAAGCTTTTAGTAGTTATAAAGTACCTAAGATTATTATAATTGTAGAGCACGCGCGTTATATACGCGGCGTATTTAAGGTAATAGCGCTACGTCTTAAAGCATTGCACTATAGCAAGTAGTTCTTTATTATGCGTATTATACTATACTTTTAGGCTAATAAGCTTCTAACTATAATAAGCGATTAGGTACCAGTGGAGTTAATCTCCTTACCCTAAAGGCTGTAGAAGTATACTACTATAGGTATAGTCGGAAGCGTTAGTAATTACTATTAGGGGTAGATTAGGGTTAAAGTGGCGAAGTAAAGGGGCCTATATAAACGCAGCGTGTAGCTTATAGAACGCTTACTACGCGTTATTGGGCTAGGACTAAAGTTAGTACTATTTAGTAGGCCCTTTTAACTTGCGCTTCTTCTTCTTCTCCCTATCTAATATTGGGTTATGATGTGCCTATATAAGATATGCGTATAGGGGGTATACGGTATCCGAGTAGTTCCAGATAAATTGCCTATAAAAGTTAGTAAAGCTAAGGAAGACCTAGATATCCCTATAGGACTTAGGCTTAGGCCATTTCTTAATAGCTTTTACGCGGTTAGGGTCTATTATAATACCCTTAGGGGTGATAATAAAGCCTAGGAATTTAACGTTCTTAGTATAAAAGATATATTTTAATAGTTTGGCGTATAGGCCCCAAGCGCGGAGCTATCGCAGTATCTGCTTAATATGCTTAACGTACTTATCCTTATTATTTAAGTAGATAAGAATATTATCTAGGTAAACTATATAGATAGTATCCACTAGGGTTTTTAAAGCTTTATAAATGTAGCTTTGGAAAGTTATAGGGGCGTTAGTAAAACTAAAGGGCATCACTAAGTACTTAAAGTGACCGTAGCGTGTCTTAAATGCAGTCTTTTATTCGTCTCCCTTTTTAATATAAATTCTATAGTATGCATTATAAAGATCTAGCTTTATAAATATCTTCGTATAGCTAAGCCTATTAAAGAGCTTATTAACTAATAGTAGGGGGTACTAATTTTTAATCGTAATCTTATTTAGGCGTCTATAGTTAACGTATAGCCGTATTATACCGTCTACTTTCGGCACAAAGAGGATAGGCGCTCTAGTAGGTAACTTACTAGGCCTAATTTAGCCCTTTTTAAAAGCACTGTCTAGGTACTTTTATAAGATCTATAACTCTTTCTATAAGAGGTTATAGAGGGGCATTTATAGTAGCGTCTTGCATTTTTTTAAGTTAATTATATAGTTATACTTAGAGTTCTACGGTAGTATACTTGCTAGCTTATTAGAGAAGATATTAATTTCCTCCTTATATACCTTTAGTAGGCTAGGGGCCACGGAGGTCGAAGCAACTATTGCGTAGTAGTGTGCTTCCGGGAGCTAGTGGAGAGAAAAGTGCGGCCGATATACGTTTCGCAGGTATACTTATATAGAGAGTGCATATAGCTCTGCTGTAGTATACTTAATAGTTTTAGGGTTTTAATTACCTCCCCCTTACGTATAGGTGATCTGCGCCAGCACTAGAGGGTCTCTACAGGTACTCGCTACTAGTGACGGTAGGTCCTCTACTATATTTATAACCAGTATCTCTATATCCAGAGGGTCTGCACGGGTACTCGCTGCTAGTAATAATAGGTCCTCTATTATATTTATAACTAGCATAGAGAAGGAGTCTTCTGGCTATAGCAAATAGACTATTTTACTAGCCTTAATATCTGCTAGGAAAGCATTAAGGGTAACTATTTAGAGGCATCTAGGGTCTAAAGTACCCTAGATAAACTATCTAGAACGGAAGCTAATTAATAGATCTGCTTTCGCGAGCTAATCCTATCTAAGAACTATATTATAACTATTAAATAAGCCGCCCTAAAAGGTCTGCGGGCTAATAGTGCGAGAGGTACCCTAGGAGTCGCTAGTGGTAACCGTTAGATTATAAGTATCCTAGATTGTTATCTAGTTTCTATTAAGGAAATATATAATAGGTTTATATAAACGTAGCGCGTAGCGTATAGGCAGGTTAAACCTACGGACGATATCTTAATTAATGAGGTTAATTTGGCACCTATTATTATATAAAGTATATAGGCGGACTTCGCCTTAGGGCGTATCTATTATAATATATACTACAATGCGTTTCTTCTCTCCCTCTATATTAGGCCCTAGTTATAGTTAAAAGAGATACGCTACTAGGGCTTTAGGTTTTCCAAAGCCTAAGCTAACTTTTCTTTATTAGCCTGCTTCCAGTATTCCTTATAGTGGCCGCCTGCGGTCCTTTAACTCGCCTGCGTAGTACCGGCGTCTAGGGGGTCCCCTACGACGTATACCTATATAAGCCTCTACCTAAAAGCAACTATAAGAAGAAGAAACCGATACTATTTCCCTCCTTAGCAATTATAATTTGCGTAAGTTTAATAATATAACGCTTACCCGCGAGGATCCTTATTGCTAAACTAATATACTTAAAGCTAAAAGGAAGAAGTTACGGGAGGATAAGGAGCTCTAGTTTTATACTTTATTAAAGCCTTTACCTAGTAAACCTAATTGGGGTAATTCTAATTAGGAGATCTTCTACTGTAAGCGGTACTTAAAGGATAATATAAGCGCTACTACTTTCTAGCGTTACCTAAAAACTAAGTATAGAATCCTTTATAATATAAGGAAGGCTAAAGCTAACGTTAATACTAAAGCTATATTAGCCGCTGTAAGCTTTTGCAGTGTGTGGGAATTGAACGAGCAACTTAATTGTAAATCTATGGAAATCAAGAGGTATATATACATGAAATGGTAGCAAGAAGATGATAACGATGATGCACAATTGCCTCGGTAGACAGCGCTTACAGTCGGCAATAGGTAATGGAAACAGGTAGTGAGACATAGGTAGTAAGACATACGAGGTGGTGAGTCACGACGTGATGCGAGCCTCGGTAGTCGGTTACAGCCGCCTTATTTATAAAATAATAGGAACTAAATAATACTGGAAAGGATCTAAGGGTAATAAGAATTCTTAAGGAAGCTATAAATAAGAAGGACTTCCTAGATTCTCTTTACCACCTTATTATTGCTTACAACCTTCCTTATTTAATTATTAAATAGCCTAAGTTTTAGGCCTTTCTATACGTCTATAATTATACACTAGTTAGTAAAGATAGCTTACTTATAAAGTTATAAAACTCTATACCTTTACTACTTAGTAAAACGTTTATAGTTTATAAAGATCTTATTAGGAAAAAACTCTCTATAGCTCTCTTAAAGCTTTACTTTATAATTAACTATTAGATAGTACTAAATAAGATAGCTTTTTAGGCAGTAATTATTTACTTTATTAACGAAGCTAGGCAACTCTTAAAGGTAATACTTGCTCTATAAGAGTATAAGGAAAGCTATAGTGGTAAATAATAGGTAGAGGTGCTTATTAAGGTGCTTAAGGAGTATAAGATTAACGTAAAGCAGATTAGCTATATTATTAGTATATTTCTATTCTTTACTTTTGCTACTATTAAGCTCTTTATTAACTATACTAAATATAGGTAATAACTACGGCAGTAATAATAAGCTTTGTTAAATCCTATAAAAGCGCTTTCCTTTCTAAATTGCCGTTTACCACTAAATTTGCTATATTAGCTATATTATTAATCTTATAGTATAGGCCTTTCTTTTTACTAAAGATAAAGAGGTTATAGAGCTCGTAGTATAAGCCGTAGAGAAACTCTAGGCTAGAGAGTAGAGGCTTTATATTAAGTTGGAATATAAATATAAATAAGATAAAGCTATGTAGGCTAAATAGTAAAAGATAGGAGCTTTAGGTAAGATTTATAATATAGCTATTTAGCTTAGAGCTTTACTAGAACAATATTAAGCCTTCCTAAAGCTCGCCTATAAGATAATATTGCGTAATAATAATATAAGGTAAAACTTGTGGCTTACTATATTAAAATTAGCAATGGAGCTTAAGAGCTTAATTTAAGTCTTTATTAATAAGAACTTTAGTAATCTATATAAGAATAAGCTTAGTTACTATAAGTAGGACACTATTTATAAGACGATTATAATTTTAAAGCCTTTTAAAGATGCCATAAAGTTTATAGAAGGTAATTAAACTATATTTAATAAGGTTTTACAAAGCATAAATTTCCTTATAGATTACATTAAAAGTAAGCAGGAAGAGTACGCCTTTAATTAGAATCTCTTAGCGTCTCTTTTTACTATATGGCTTACTTTTAATAAGTACTATAGTTTAATAGATTAGACTCCTATATATATTACTACCTTACTTTTTAACCTAACGCTTTAAAAATAGTATTTAAATAATTACTAAAGGCCACTAGAACTTTGTAATAAAGGTATAATTAACTAAGTAATTAAATCTATATAAAAGTTTTAGTAGAAGGAATATAAGTATAGGCTAATTAATGGTAATAAGAGTTAGCTAATTAATTCTAATCTTATTATAAATACCTACCTCCAATAAAAGTATCTAGATTAACTTAAGCAAGCCTCTAAAGAAGATAAATTTAAATGGTTTATTATTATAAGTACGCCTTTTTTAACGTTATTTATTCTAACCCTATAGTAGGCAAAACCTCTATAAGTAATTTCTACATCCTCCCTTAGCTAGTGGCTTAAATTAACTTAATATATAAAGTACCTACGCCTCTTATAAATGGCCATTAATATCCTCTTTATACTAGCTATACTAGCTAAAGTAGAATATATCTTCTTTAGCGCTTAGCGAATAATATTATAGGAGTAATTAAGGCCTAGAGTAACGGTGGTAGAATAATCTAAGTGTTTAAAAAGCTAGCTTTAACAGATTGTTAAGTTAAGAAGCTTCGCGATAGTAGATATAGCCGTTAAAGCTATTAACCTTAAGGAATCTATTAATAAAATAATAAGTAGTAATATAGATAGAAATACTATAAGTAATAAGGAAGTAAATAAGGTAGTAGGTAGATAAGAGAATTAAGTAGTAAGTATAATTTATAGAGCCTCTTAAGCTAATATTAATCTAATCCTGATTAGGAAATTAAAGTATAATTATTATAATTAATATAATTAATTATAATTAGGTGCGGTAATTATATAATAATTATAATTAATAGGCTAATTATAATTACGTTAATTATATATATCCCTACTTTCTTATATTCTCCCTACTTAGGGAGGCACTAAAACGGTAGCTAGTAGAAAACTGTTACTAGAACTAGATAACCGTTACTAAAACTAAATAACTATTACTAAAATTAGATAACTATTGCCAGAACTAGATAACCGTTTAAATAACTAGCCAGCAAATACTACGAATAATTTAATTAATTAATTAATTAAATTAAACTAGAGCTTTAATATTAGCCTATTACTAAATTAAATTAAGGCTTCCTAGGGAGGCACCCTAAATAACTACCGTTTAAATATAATTAGGGCCTTTAATTAGGCCAACCCCTTCCCTAAATTAAATTATATACTAATATAAGCAGGTAGGTAGGTAGGTAAGTAGGTAAGTAGATAGGTAGAAGAGGACCATTACTAGAACTAAACAACTGTTACTAAAACTAGACAACCGTTATTAGAATTAGACAACTATCGCTAAAGCTAGATAACTGTCGCTAAAACTAGACGACTGTTACTAGAATTAGACGACTATTACTAGAGCTAGATAACCGTCGCTAGAACTAGACAACCGTCGCTAAAACTAAACAACTATTGCTAGAGCTAGACGATAACAACTAGCTAGCGAATACTATAAACGATTTAATCGATCGATTAATTAAATTAAGGTAGTATAGATAGGTAGGTATAAATAGGAAGATGCTAATAGGTAGGTAGATATAAATAGGTAGGTAAATATAGATAGGTAAGCAGATATAGATAGGTAGGTAAATACTAATAGGTAGGTAGGCAGATGCAAATAGGTAGGCGATGTAGATAGGTAGGTAGATAGGTAGGCAGGTAAGTTAATAGGTAGATAGGTAGGCAGGTAAGTTAATAGGTAGATAGGTAGGCAGGTAAGTTAATAGGTAGATAGGTAGAAGAGAACTATTGCTATATTATATTAAATTATCTAAAATAATATTATTTATTTTGCTAGCCTTATAAATAGCTTTAAAATAGCTTTTATTTATTTAAAATATGCTATTAGTATAAAAGAGGTAAATATAATTGTAGTTACTAAATACGTAGATTGCTAGTAGGTTGCGCGTAGGTTGCGCGTAGGCTGCGCGTAGGCTGCGCGTTAAAAAAAAACCGATATAGGCTAGTCGGTCGAGTTGCTAAATGCCCTTAACTACACGCTAATTGCGTTAACTACTAACTATTAAGGCCATTGGTAAGGTATTATATTTTGCTAATATAGCGGCAGACTATACGAGTAGTGCTATAGGGGTTGCTAATTATACTAAGATATTACGGGCCGTTCTTATATTGCTTATAGTCTAATTTAAAGGGTTTTTAGCCTTATACTATTTAGCACATGCCTTAATTTAGTAAAGGCTTTAGTTAATAGCTAAGTACTAGTTTATAAGTTCCTTTAGCGTCTATATAATAGTAAAAACTAGTAATACGGCTTGCTCTAGGTTTAAGGTAAGCTTATTAAATAGGTCTAGCACTAAATCTTTTTAGGGGATTTAAGTCTAGCTAGCTAAGTGTAAAAAGCAGGTCTAAAAAGCTATAAAGGTCTTTCTTGTTTTTATATTTAGGCTTTTATAATTAAGTTAGGCGTTTTATACTTTAAAGGGGTCCTTATAAATAGAAGATAGGTAGATAATTATCTCTTTTCTAAAGAGGAAGGGATCTGCTAAGTCCTATGCGTATTACGGACGTAGGTGCGTCTATACGTCCCCGCTAGTACGGCCGAAGACATAGGCTATTTTAGCCTAAGTAGTAGGGAAGTAGTCTGCATTAACTTTAAGTTTATTCTATAATTAAAGCTTCTAATTATTAAATATAGGGTTAGTTCCATCTATAAGCAATAGGGGGTCCGCGACCTTTATAGACCGTAATAATACTAATACTGTATATTAGGCTAGGGTCTTAAGGACTATAGTAAGTCTTTAGGTGTTTAATAACTCTTTACTAAATATAGGGGGTTCTCTAGCTTTAAGCAGCTCTTAAAGTTATTTAATTTTAGTATTAGCTACTATAAGCTTCTCCTAGGAGTTTAAGTTGGTTACTATTTTACTATTAAAGGTATTTAAGGGTCCTATAGCTGCTTTACCGGCTGCTATATTTCTTAATATAGTGGTACGGTTATTAGGGTAACTTTTAGTAGGATTCTATAGGGGTTTTAGTCTATGCTTATTCTATAGGTCTTATTATTCTTTTCTATTCTTTAAGTTTTAGTAATAGTTTTTAGGTCTACTTCTATATTTCATTCTTATTTATAGTTCTATAGATATATTTAAGTTCCTTCTTAGGAAGAAAGGATAGTTTAAGCTTTAGATAATATTAGCGACTTAATTAATTAAGGTATAAGTATAGTAAGAAGAACGTATATAAGCCTATATAATTGGATTATCTATATTAGCGACTTAGTTAATTAAGATATAAGCACGGTATAAGGGACGCACAAGCCTATACGATTGGATTGTCTATAAACGAGAATCTAAAGCTAGGGAAAGGAAAGGAGAAGAAGAGTAGCGCCGCTCGATATTATATAAGATCTTAGCGTTACGTAACCGCAATATACGGCAATTTGTGGCAACTTGCTAGTACGAAGATCTGCTAAGTTCTGCCAACTAAGTTCTGCCATTTTCTGCCAGTGCTATAACATTACCCCCCCCTTTAGTAAAGCCTGCCCTTAGGCTTTATATATCTATATTACTCCTATAGGGCGTTCTTATCTTTATATTCTTCTAGTAGCCTATTATCTTCGCTATATTAGCACTCTATCTACTCGTCTAGGTACTTTAGGGGTCCTAGTTTATTAGGGTAACGGTTATAAAAATTTTTAAGCTTATAGGGGCTGCTAATAAAGTTCTATATAGGGTACTAGGTAGGGTTTAGGTTATAGCCTTTTTAACTAACGCGGTACTTTAGCGTTTTCCTTACTAGTTTACAGGCCAGTACTTCTTTAATCTCCTATTCGTTATCGCTACTAACTTAAATTAGTAGGGGAGGTTTGTTCTTTTGTCTAGGCAATAGGTTATTTATAGCTTTCTATAGCTTATCCGGCGAAAAAATAGAGTAAACCTTAATTAAATCTGGGAGCTTTACTTTATATAAGTTACCTATCTTCTTAAGGACCTTATACAGTCCCGCTATTTAATAGTTTAGCTTACAGCTAGGCCGTTCCGTCTTCTAGTTCTTTATTATAATCTAGACTATATTACCTACGGTAAAGTTAGGTTCGCGCCTATGCTTATTTACTTACTATGCTATTAATTTCTAGGCCTTTTTTAGATTTGTATAGGCTACCGTCCATGCTTTCTTTAAGCGCTTAGCGTACTGCTAGGCTTCCTTATAAGACAGTTTCTTATATACGGTCCGTAGTCCTTCTAGTCTATCCTAGTTAAAGCTTATTTAGGGTAAATACCCTATTTCTAGTTAGATAAGTGTAAATCCTATAGAGTTATAGGGTAGGGTTGCTTGGGCGTAGTCTATTAGGGGTAGTAGTTCGCCCTAGTTGTCTTAGAAGTAGTTAATAAAAGGCTAAAGTTTTTAATTTAAATATTAATTTATAATCTCCGTCTAGCCGTCTATTTAGGGGTAGTATACTATAAAAAGCTTTAGCCTAATACCTAGGATCTAGGTAAACTTGTTTTAAAAGGCTAATATAAATTACGGGCTGTAATTAGATACTATAGTATCTAGTAGTCCGTAAATATGGTAGACGTAGTAGATATATAGTTAGGCCGCCTCCTTAGCATTAATATTCTTATAATAGGGAATTAAGAACGGGCGCGTGCTAAAGCGGTTAGCTAGAATTATAACTATATTATATCCGTTGCGGTTTATAGGTAGCTTATAAAAGTTTATAGAGATATACTATTAGGAGCGGTTAAGTATTAGGAGAGGTTTTAATAGTCCTGGGGTTTTATCTCGTGGAATTATAAACCTATAGCAGTTATTACAGTTCCGTACGTAACAGTTAATATTTATAACTATTCTAGGCTAGTAGTAATAGTTACTAATAATCTTATAGGTCTTATTTTTTTTAGGGTAGGCCGTAGAGACCTAAGTATATACTTTAGTAATAAGCTAGGTTTATAAGTTCCGTTCCTTTACTACTACTAGCCATTTCTAGTGCTTAAGCAGTCCATTTTTAAGGGACTATAGGCTAGTAATATTCTTTGCCTTTTTGCAGTATTCCTATAGAGAAGGGTCCATACGGTTTACTTACAGTAGTTTATTAATAAAGTCGAATTCTATAGGGTTAATAGGACATATCTCAGCGCTTAGAGATTTAGTACTTAGTTCTTCCTATATCTAAAGGTTAAGGTACTCTAGTTATAGTAGCGTCTAGGTTTATAATAAGATCTTCGCGGCTATTTGGTTATTTAGGTCCTGTTTATATCTTATAAATGCGTCCGCATGGTTAGTAGCGCCTAGCCTATATATAATTAGGAAGTTAAACTAGAATAGGACGTCTGCCTAGCGCGCTTGCTGGGCTATAAGAGCCTTAGTTATTATAAAGTATTTTAGGGCCTTATAATCCGAAACTACCTAAATAGGCTTAGGGGTCCCTTCTAGCTATACTCGCCAGTGCTAAAAGCTAGAGATAATAGCCAACATTTCTTTATTATAGATTGGGTAGTTTAGCTTAGCATCTATTATAGTCTTTAAGTAGTAAGTAATAGGGTGCTATTCTCCGTCCGTCTGCTTTTGGGAATAAACGCTAGTAATAATACTATTTAAGGCATCCGTTTCTAGCATTAAGGGCTATTTTAGGTTAAAGTGGGTAAGTAAGGGAGTGGAGACCAGTTATTTCTTAAGCTTATTAAAAGCCTGCTTATATACGGTATTAAAGTAAAAGGGCTGGTCCTTTATAGTAAGGCGGCTAAGGGGCTAAGTAATTCTGCTGTAGTTTTTAATAAAGCGTTAGTAGAAATTATAGAAGCCTAAGAATGACTATATCCCTTTTACGGTCCGTGGTGGTTTCTACTAATTAATTACAGCCGTCTTTTCTAGGTCAGCCTTAATTCTATCTATACTAATAATAAACCCTAGGTACTTTATATACTTTATACTAAATTCTAACTTCTTAATATTGGCCTAGAGGCTAGCCTTATAGAGTTGTTATAGGACCTTATAGACGTGCTCCTTATATTCTAACTCGTTCTTAAAGTAAATTATAATATTATCTAGGTAGGTCGTGTAAAAGTTATTAAGGTAGTTAAAGAGTATATCGTTTATATATTGTTAGTACGTAGCCGGTCCATTAGTTAGTCTAAAAGGAAGTACTTTATACTTATATAATCCATATTAAATCCAAAATATAGTAAGATCTATAGATTTAGGGTCTATTCTAATTTAGTAGAAAGCTTAATGGATATTAAGCTTTATAAATACCTTAGCTCTATTTATTTAGGCTAGTGTCTTATTAAGTAAGGGTAGTGGATAACGGTCTTTACGGGTTATATTGTTAAGCTTATAGTAGTTAATATAGAAATTAAGTCCTCTATTTAGCTTTTTTATA
>Ga0307515_10009910_pt1 | contig 18348 bp, 25 predicted proteins | sample 17_EM_MG_FD_194513 | JGI IMG/M metagenome (GOLD analysis project Ga0307515, IMG submission 194513) | Populus trichocarpa ectomycorrhiza microbial communities from riparian zone in the Pacific Northwest, United States - 17_EM | ecosystem: Host-associated > Plants > Roots > Unclassified | place...
TTCCCAAAGAGGGAGTCCGGCGTCGCACTCCAGGTAAGCCTGGATAGCCTGCTTGATGGGTGGTAGAAGGTTTTTGATGCGGTCGTTGACAGTACTTGACGCCGCGGTCGGGTCCGCTTCGCCTGACCGTGTTCGGTCGATTCTGACGGCTGCGTTAGATCCACCGCCGACGTCGATGTTGGACGATAAGGGAGTGATAGACGATCAGCGGGGATAAATGGGGTGCGTCAGCACGGTCTCAGCGAGAGCACCACATACCGTTGTCTTTATTGACTCACCCGTGGGCTCACCCTTTGGAATTTGCACAATGATATAGTATTTCCCCGGAGGAGCTGGGCTCTCGCTGAAATAACTCGATAACTGTCTGCCCCCCCAAAGCGCCACCACGCTCTCGTCCAAGTTTTGGGAATATTGATTGAGTTGGTCAATGAACTTCTTCTTATTATCGAGGGATTCATCGATTATGACTCGATATAAATTGAGGGTGGCGGCCTCGACATTGGCGAACGTCCGCGATCTCTTCTTCTTGATCTTATCCTTCAAATCGTCTACCAGCCCAGACTTCTCAATCTTGACCGAGAAGGCATCTTGTTCCCCGGGTATGAAGCAGATTATTTTGTTTTCTTTCTTGCTTGTCATTTTCACGGGTTCAAGGTTGAATTACCACCCGCCGCTCAAATGGGCGGCTCATTTCTGAGGCCAGCCCTCCAGGGTGTTAACATCATCGCCTGTATATCCTTCGGCAGGTGCCAGTTCTGGTTCAACAAAGACCAAGGCCAGCTGCTCGTCGCCCAACTCCGCCCAACTCCGCCCAACTCCGCCGTCCAACTCCGCACCTCCTTCGCCTCGACAATCCTTTTCAGTTCCGAATCATGCGAGATCTGCCCGCTTGCTACTTCCACTGTTGCTCCCGGGCCGTCCTCACACTACACAAACGACGCTAACCATGACCTCGCGACTCTCCCTCCAGACGCACCGATAGATGGACGACTCCCCGGGCTCGGATGTGGCCTCGGCTCCTATCAACCCCACACCCACATAGTAACGACCATCTCCGCACTTCGGAGTGCAGACAATGAGGTCGCTTCCACCTCAGGCAACCACTTTTCGACACCTAAGAGTGGTACGTTCTCTTTGTGCATAAGACCCCTTCGAGGGGTCAGCCGCGCGCGTTCCCACGGCCGACTCTGTCCCAAATGAGGCGTGCGCGGCTTGCGCGACTTGCGCAACCCTGCCTTGGATTAGGGGCATCCAACCACGCCCGTCCTGTCCACCAGGGGACCACGTAGGCAGCGGTCGCGTGTGATACGCAACACCGTCGATTATGCTGTAAATTTTTAGAAATTTTTAACCAATTTCTCGTCCTGTATCGTGAAAACATCATGAAATGACTGGGAGCGCCCGCGCACGGCTCAACCTTTCTCATGGAGCCTGTACCATCGGCACGTGATTTTGCACATAGGGCAAATGCTTGTGATTTAGGTCGATTGAAGCGCGCACGCGCGGCCTGCCTTCTACAGTATTACCATAATTAGATGTGCGTGCCTCGCACGTGTCAATCACGATTGCACCTATCACGTCCCCTGGAACGGTGCTCCTTCAGCCCTCCCTGCATCCGTTCCAAACCCATTTTCGTTTTAGAACCTTTTGATGTTGACTGGGAAGGGAGTGTTATTGCCTGGTCCGGTGCAACATATCGTGTGCTCCATTAGTAGTGGGTTCAAATTTGAATTACCACCTGCCAACCAACCAAACCAAACCAATGACAACGGCGCTTACCACCGCTGCCATCGTCGGGGGAGGGGTCGGGGACGGGGGTGCTGACGACGACAGGCGTTCCCGTTCCGGAATGAACGCGGCTGGACGGAGTACGAACGATACGTGTTTACGATCCTATTTCCTATTTATTTTTGGCCAAGTTTGCCCCATACCAAATGATCACAATTCATTTATCCGCGCCTCCATTGAATAGGAGGCTGGATCCCTCCCTTTTCTCCGAGATCTTGTTCCGGATGTCTTCGATCAAAAATATCCAGACGCCATCGAACGAGTCAGCAGTCGGTGAAGCCTGGTTCAAGAAATACCAATCCAAGTACAACCTCGAACAAAACGGCGCCTACCTCGTCACTGCGCTCAATGCAGATTATGAAAATAGGAAAGCAAACTCTCTACTACAGAGGCTCAAGATTGGCACCTTCGAGATACAGAAACTGCTTCACGCGCATTTCGCCGACTCTTCACCGCTTTGCCCTACGGCAACCGCAAACGCCATGATGAACTCTCTAGGGTATACGGAGAGTGTTCCCTAGAGCAGGAGCGTACGCGAGGGTTGTCAAGCCACCGTCGGGAGTGTATAATACAAGGGATTTGGGTAGGTGCGGTGACAAGAGCCGGGGCGCATTGTGTGAGTTCAATTAGGATGTCCTCGGCGGGGTCGATCCGAGGTATGTAGACGCAAGATTTCATGATCTGCGGCGCGGGTGTTGCAATGGAGGCTTGTGTTACATCCCGCTCCACCCGACTGCCGGGCCTGACCCAATTGATTACGCCGCGCTCCATCCCATCGGCAGAATTTGGAGTTCCCGTACCCATCCCGCCGGCTCGTCATCCCAGACCACCAGACACCTCAAGCGTCTCGTATCCGCTGGCACCTCCCCCGTTCTTGATCCTGTTGTCGGACATCTGACTGACACTCGTTCCCTTCGGTTGTCTACTTCATGTGTATTCGACAGACAGCTATTACTAGTAGTCCTGTACCGCTATGGTTTCTATTTCAACAGTCCTGCAGCGTGTACTTTCGATACCGATACTCCAGTCAGAATATCGATTTGGGCAAGCACCTGCCCAATCTGTCTCGCCTCTCCTCGCGTTCCCATTCCCTCTGTTCAGTTGGCATCACTCGCCCGATAGCGATACTGCCGGGAAAGATCCTTCAAACCCCCTTCAGTGCCTCGGTCCTAACAGCTTGGCCTAAGACGAGTAAGTTCGATGGAGGACTGATCATACGGCTTCGTCCGGACCAACGTCGTCTGATCCCGAGGAGAGTAAAGACATGAAGAGGCGGTACGCTCGAGAGTTTTGGGCCATGACGCTTTGATCCGCAATTCCGTTGGTGAGACGAGTCTTGATCAGTCACGAGGTCCAAGAGCAGTGACTAAAAACGTGGTGCTCTGCTCATTCCAAACGCTCGCTAGCGATTTAAGCGAGGAACACCACACCTCACTCGAAAAGCTAGTGTGAGGCCTTAAGAATACTTGAACAGCGTACAAGCCATCAAGCTTCGTTAAATAGGACTCCGTGTGCGGTGTGAGCCTCAGAAAAGGATATGTGTCAACGATCTGCAGGCTGTACGCAGAAAGGAGAGTGAGAGGAGTGAACAGTGAAGCCACGGGCATCGTTTTAGAGATCGTGCAACGTCTTTGGGCGACGACAGAAATAGTCGGCTCATTCTGGGTCTGCAACTCCGGGTTTTTGTGATTATCATCTCTTTCACGTGGCCAGATGGTCTCGATCCGTATATCTTTACGCGTGGTGTGTATTGAGTACAAGTTCGTTCTACGGTTAGGTATGACAATAATGGACGGGCTTGCAGACTCAGTGCGGGACAGGTAACTGAGTCTGAAAGTTGATCGACGGTGCGAGATTGATATCATAAGTCGCACAGCACGTTAAAGCGATCAAGCACCGCCGCAGAGCTCGGACATAATACTGAGGTCCAAGTACACCTTCCTCCCATGAACGAGGGCCAGTTTCTTCATAACAGCATGACTTGCGGCTGCCATTCTGGGCACATCGCCGCTGAGGTACTCGCGGGTTCCTGGTTTAGGCTGCTTGGGACACCTGATCACGAGGAGGTTATGAGACACATTCCCGGTATCATCCTCATCGAGTTTAATCAGGTTGCTGAGACTGACAGTCTCAAGTCGACGGACTTTTTCCTCGATATCTTGCTCGAGGTTTGTGGGACCAACTTGAAGGACTTGAATCAGGGCCCGCACGTTGTACCCATACATTGAGATAGTTCTCTCAATCCTAGACTCGGTGACATTCGGCAGGTTCCTACGAGAGAGACTGGAGAGTGTGAGCAGTACGAGGAGGGAACAGATGACCGTACTAACACCTTGACTAGCGCATCCCGGCTTGGGGGGTTGAGAACGTACTCCTGACTGAGTGGCCTTTGCTTGACCCAATAACGGTCATCAGGCCTAGCTGATACTGCGGCCAACACAAACAGGACAGAGTGCATCATCGTTTCGTCAGGAGGGGGATACTGTATATCTCCGTCAACAAGACACGTTGTTGATTTCCATCCTCCGCCAAAAATGGGCTCCTCCTTGATGAGGTAGACACCCTCCTTGGTGAAGATGTGGAAATAACCCGCGCGGAGGTACACCGTAGGTTGAGCACGCGCAAGCTCCCGGGCAAGATAATACTTTAGGAAGGTCGCCTTCCCTGAAAAGTTGTTTGGCTTATGTGAAGAGGTGGGTATTGACCAACTCACCGATTCCTGGGGAACCAATGAGCGCGAGGCCGGGTGGTAACCCCTTCATGTCCTTGAATACATTTCGAAAATGATCAATCCGTTCTTTGGTGTATTTGTATTGATTGGAGACGTATATTTTGTCGTCCAGGACCACATCGGAAGGAAAGGGAAGGAATGGTTCATATTTCTTGAGGTGTTCATCCCCTTTGCCCCAGTACATAGAATACAGCACTACGAGCGGGTAATCACCGTATTCAGACTCGTGTAGACGGTACTGGTCCAGTTTGGAATCTTGCGGACTCGCTAGAAGCAAAACTTGGCAGATAGCGTCAGGGATACTATTACACGTGGATGTAGTAGGGTCAAACTTACCTTTCCCTGGAGGGTTGCTCTCATCTCTACGGACCCTTTTTAGGAGAGGTGTGCCTACGAATAGTGGCTGTCAGCCCGCCGTTCAGAGTGATCGGAGTTTCAATAGCAACGAGAGAAGGCACAAGTGGGTACTGAAGGGGATGTAACTGAGGCTAGAGGGTGCTCACCAGACTCTGATGCCGATCGCTTGACCTGACACTAAATTAACAGCCGCGACCGATTCTGAATACCAGCAACTCACCCTCCTTTGAGTGGAATCATAGCCAACAAAGTCTGGTAGAGGGGTTGGAACGACGTCAATGGGGCTACTGCCTTGGTACACAACCTACCCTCAACTGGGGGTTCTAGGTGAAGACAGTATGGTCTCAGCAACGGTACTACACCCTTGGGCCTATGGCTCACTTCTAGGAGGGACCACAAGGATATGTATTGATTCACGAGTGTGACCGCGTGACTTAAAGACGGTACTTAAACATCGAGTCGGGTTGAGAAACTCCACACTATCGACAGTGAGAGTCCTCAAAGTCTGGAATATGGTTTCGGCTTCAGCGATTGCCTTTCGCACGTCAGTTGCGTCGATTTCGACCAGATGTAACGAGAGCCTCCACGCTTCAACATTGGAGAGTGTTTGCGGGTTCTTGAGTTTGATGACATCCTTCAAATGGCCCACCGTTCGAGTCTCCGGAATGTCGACTGGGAAGGGAGAGTCGCCGCCCGGTAGGAGGCAAAATATAGTGAGGTCCATGTGGGAGGAGTTCAAGTTTGGATGACGACATTGCCGGTGGCTATGCAAGGGGTTATACGTGCATACATACGTGCATAGGTTGTACCGTCGCCGTGTCAGCGACTTCCGGTAGCCCTTTGGGACCTATATACAGAAAGTTGCAGCACCTTAGGACGCACCGATGAACGTGGTCCTGACAACGAGGATACTCACCGTCGTGAGCTCGTCACCAAACACCCACACAGGAACAGTAATCGTCGTGACCTCCTTGAAGATACCATCAACACGTACTCGATCATTGGCGCGGCACCACTCCTGCGCGCTCGAAGGTTGAGTGTAGACGCGCTAATATTCACTCAGCACCATCGCAAATGCCAAGCTCCCTGGTGCGGCGATCACCACAGGCGTCCACCAGACGGGCAAGCTAAAGAAGTTCCCCACCCGGCCTTCACTCGATCGTTATAACCACCAGTGTGAAACCCATTACAAGTCCCAGTCAATCAACCATCAAAATGGGCGTATCCATCCCCATATTTCGCTTTCGCAATAGGACCTGCAGACGCGGAGAATACCATGAGCGAGCATCCCTGTAACGTGGAAGGCAGTTCGGTGGCGACCATGACAATACACCGGCAAAGGTAAGGGTAATGAGGATTACGAGGTGCCAGAGAATATTTCGAGGCGGAAAAGAGGAGTATACATACGTACAAAGATTAGCGACGAGGTCACGTTTAGAGGCCATCCACGCGAACGGTACGGGGTTCTGGAGTGAGTGCAGTGTCTTAGCTCCTGTGCTGAGCTTGAGGGCAGGGGAGTTCACGAAGGGGAGAGGTTGCGACGGCGATAACGGAGAACGCAGCAAGGACGGAGTGGGCTCACATAGGACAAGGCAAAGAAGGCGAGGAAGCTAGTAGCCCATCAGCCAGCAGCCAGTGGCCAGTACCGAAGGAACCACGTGGATGGCTAACCCCAACGACAAGCTCTCCGGCAGTAACTTCCTGCGGGCGATCCCGCAGTATATCCATATACACGTCCTCGGCTCGTGTTGATCTGTGCGCCCGCAGATACGACCTGTCAGTCCGCGCGCCCACCAACTCGTCGGTCCAGCCTCATATCTGTCCGGCCACACCCCCGTTTAGCCTATCTAGCCACGGCCACCTGGTTAGGCCCAGTCTCTTTACCGACTTATTGTTCGTATGTCTGTTGTCGCTTCCCCTATGATCTAGATGACCATATCATCCGCCAGTTTATTGTTTCGTCAGTAAACAAGCGAGGGGTGAAAGATCCTCACGGTTCTTTCGCCCGCTCACTCGCTGCGCTAGTCTAACAGCCCCTTCTCCCTCTGCCAACATTGAACGAAGAAACCTGAGTAGCCATCGTCGTTCATCTTCTCCGGGCCGACCCGAAAGTGCTGAGATTGATTGTAGATGTTGGAAGGCTGCTTGGAAGCGCGTCCAATAGACTCTTCAGCCGGGCTAAACGCGTCTGACGCGTCTGAGAAATCCCTGAAGCGCACCATTCACAGGAGACCCCAGCTCAAAACCGTTGATAGAATTGACCCAAAAAATTCCTTGCTAGGTAAAGTCCAAAATACGATACGTATTATTTCGGTACTATTGGATTTCAACAGCTATGCAAAGTGCCTTCCGGCCCCCGGGGTTTGAACCTGAAATAAATGGTCGGTACAAACAGGCTGTTTTAAACTGCCCCATTTAAAACCCGCCCTCGTACCAACAGCATGGTCAACAACCTGTACGTGAAGCGTGACCTGTCCCTCTCACCAACTTGGGTCTTACTCATAAAGTTCAATAGGTGTCCACATTGATTTTAGGCTATGGTTGGACCCCAACGTCATTTGCAGGCCAACACCAATACGATTCCAGTAGACGAAGGCGTCGAAGGTCGGGTTGTTCCAAGCAGCGGGGAGATAGTAATGATTATCTTCGATGGTATCATCCGAGGGACTATAGCAGCACGATTCTAGTCGTGGGAGACAGATCGATGCCGTGTTGTCTGATGGCATCAAGTGTTCACCTGTGGAGACCACTCTTTCATGGTAAAGGTTAATTCCCCCTGCAATCAGCCGTTTGTGACACGGACTCCCACAACCACCCTGCACTTGAAGCCGTCTCTGGAATTCGGTGAAAGAGTCCAAGCATATTCCTGATTTGCGAGTACAGTACTCAACCACTCGCTGGTCATGAAGTTTCATGTTATATTGCCTCCTTATCCTTCCAATCAGCATTTAAACTTAAGGACTACTCTTGTATGAACTTGACTAGGTATATTGTATCTACTGTAAACGATTTGTGGCTACCTGAGACCGGGATATAGTCATCCCGCAAAGTGCCTATTATCACCCACTGGTCACCACCACTTTAGGCATTGCAAAGGGGGCAGGCACCTCTTACATTTAGGTAAATCAGTAATTTGCATATTGTAGAAGTGCTTTGAGTAACTGTGTCAATGCTAGTGCTAGTGTTTTGGCCATCCTTGGAATTGACCGTTCAGTGCCCTGTTAGGAGGGGCTGGACGGAACTTTCCCGACAGTATTGCTATCGGGGCGAGTGATGCCAACGGAAATAGGACAGAGAGGGACATGAGGAGAGGCGAGACAGAATCAGGCGGGTGCTTGCCCAAGTTGATATTCTGACTAGAGCACCGCTATCGACCGTACATGCCTTATATACTACAGGGTTGTCGAATTGGAAGTCATAGCGGTACCGGACTACTAGAAATGGCTGTCTGTCGAATACAATAAAGTGACAACCGAAGGATAAGAATGTCAGTCGAGCAACGGAGGGCTGAGACCAGCTACAGGATCGAGAATGGGTCTGGGCTCATCGAAAAACTGGCAGGATGGAGCGCGGGGGAATCAATTGGGTCAGGCCCGGTGGTCAGGTGGAGCGGGATATGATGTAACATGCCCAGCCCTGACAGGGCCAACATTTGGCATCCCAAACAGCGTACATTGTGTCAATTATGATCATAGATACGAATCTAATGCTTACAGGCTGAGGGATCTGGGCCAAGGCCTGCAGACAATTGGGCCTCAAGCGGTGTGCCGCAAGGGCCTATACTTCCTAGTAGCTCCCTATAGTGCCACCTTTTCATCATAGCTCATTTTCTGGGGTTCCCAGACCGCCCACATTGCTATAAGAAACCCAAATCTGGCAATTCGGCTACTTTGACCTTGCCCTGAAGGCAAACCACAATCAGGTGCGTTGAGACTTGGCGTACATAGTCTATAAGCACTCAGAATACTATTTAAACATGAATGAGAGGTTCCGGATTCCTGCTAATACGAAATGTGACCAGTGAGTGATAGACTACCGGACACTCCCCTCCCATGAACATGGAGCAATTCCGACCAGACGGCAAGACTTGCAATTCCACTACTGAGCCCATCGGAACCGAGATACTCACGAGTCGATGGTAGAGGCTGGTCGACACACCTGCTCACGAGCAGGCTGACAACCCCGATGTCCTCTGCATCGAGTCTCATCAAGTCGCCAAGACTGATAAACTCAAGTAGTTGGACTTTGTCATGGATTGCGCGCTTGAGTTGTGTGGGACCATATGTAAGGACTTGAAGGAGGGTGTGCATATTGTACCCAAACATTTGAATAGCACTCTCAATCTCGTTCTCGGTGACGTTAGGGAGGTCCAGATTAGAGAGGCTGGACAGTGTGAGCAGAGCGAGAAGGGAATGAATGAATGTACTAACACTTTGACAAGCTCTTTCCGGCTTGGGGGGTTGAGAGCAAACGCTCGACTGCCCTGTCTTTGTTTGATCCAATGAAGGTCATCAGGCCTAGGCGATGATGCCGACACCACAAACAGGAAAGAGCTAATCATGAATCTGGTGGGAGGATAAATTGTATCGGCGTCAACAAGACAGGTTGTCCATTCCCATTCTATGCCAAATTCGGGCTTTTTGCAGATGCAGTGGACACCGTTTTTATTGAAGATGTAGAAGCGTCCCCCGCAGAAGTAGACCGTAGGCCGAGCACGCGTGAGCTCTCGAATAAGATAGTACAAAAGGAACTTTGTCCTCCCTGTAAGGTTGTCTAGCCTAGATGAAAGAGGTGGATATCGAATAGCTCACCGATACCCGGGGAACCAATGAGTGCAAGACCGGGTAGTACACTGGTGCGCATGCGTGCTTCGCGAAATTTATCAATTCGCTGTTCGGTGTATACGTATTGCTCGAAGACATATAGTGCCTTGGACGGGACGAATGCGGGAGGTACGGGAATAAAAGGCAGGAGATTCTTAAGGTGATGACCCCCTTTGTTCCAGTACAGAGGGTGCAGCTGTGCGAGCGGGTGACTGCGGTATTGAGACTCTTGTAGAAGGTGCCGTTCGAGTTCGGGATCTTCCGGACTGTCTAGAACCAAAGGTTCCTGCTCACTTCGTCCTATAATAATTCGTCAACACCGGCGGAGCCAGGCACGGAAAGACGGGTCCTACGAGCCGCAGAGCCTCGTTCCGATACGCTGCCAGATGAGGATTGAGACATCGAAACGGAAATGGCGGAGGTGGCTATAACCCGGTGTTACTCAGACGTGGAAGGAGGACAAGCATGTGAAATCGTGATGAGGCTTGAGATACAGAAAAGAAACAAAGGAGAATAGGAGAATACACGTAATAAAGAAACGAAAAAATCGTCACCAAGAAATCTGACACTCTCACTCAAGCACAACACGGTGGGGTCCGGTGCAAAATATCCTGTGCTCCATTATTATATTCTCCCACCTGCCACAAACCAAACCAAACCAAGCGCCAATGAAGTTGACAACGGCGCTTACGGCACACCGCTGCCAACGACGCGATCGTTTTGGGCATCGTCGGGGGACGACAGGCATTCCCGTTCCGGAACGAACGCGGCTGGACGGAGTACGAACGATACGTGTTTACGATCCTATTTCCTATTTATTCTTTGCCCAAGTTTATCCGCGCCTCCGTTGAATAGGAGGCTGGATCCCTCCCTTTCCCGGCCTCGACCACCGAGATCTCGTTCCAGATGTCTTCGATCAAACTCCTTGGCCTAGGAAACCCTCTGCTCGATATCCAGACGCCATGGAACGAGCCAGCAGTCGGTGAAGCCTGGTTCAAGAAATACCAATCCAAGTACAACCTCGAACAAAACGGCGCCTACCTCGTCACTGCGCTCAACGCAGATTATGAAAATAGGAAAGAAAAACTCTCCACCGCCGAGGCTCAGGCGCTCGACGCGGGCGAGGATATCAACGGGGTTTACGATGGGCTAAAAGCGTTGGGTGACAGAGTCAGCTACGTTGCTGGCGGATCAGCACAGAACGCTATCCGCGGTGCAGCCGTGAGCTTCACATTTGTCCTGTGGATCCAATCGCTGCCGGGCTGATCGACTCCGATTTCGACCTACAGTATGTCCTCGGCCCCAACGTGACTGCGTACTGTGGATGTGTTGGAGATGACGACTCTGCTGCAAAACTCAAGGCAGAGAACGAAAAGGCAGGTGTGAAGAGCGTGTACATGATCAACACTGGAGGAAAAGCCGGTTCTTGTGCAGTTTTACTCACAAAATCAGCCAAACGCGAGCCAGTGAGGTACGTACTTTTGACCTACATCGTCTGGCTTCGTCATGACCATTCCATCTCTAGGTGTCTACTCACCGACCTCCAGTCCGCCGAAGCCTTTCGCCCAGACCACCTCAAGACGCTTGAAGTCGACTCTATTCTCAACAGTGCCACACATATCTACATAGAGGGGTTCTTCCTTACGCACGGTGTCGAGTCTGCTACGTATGTCGCAAAGAAGGCGAGCGAAGCAGGGAAGGTACATCCCTTTCATCCCAGTCCCTCTCATGTTCACATTTTCACCTCTCATACAATTCACTGACAATGTACCCATAGACGGTAGTTCTCAATCTTTCCGCAGCCTTCCTATCCATGTTCTTCAAAGACCAAATCGCGACGGTCTTGCCATATATCTCGATCATAATAGGGAACGAAGAGGAAGGAACGGCATTCGGCAAGGCCTTCCTTCCCTCGTCTTCCCCCTTCAAGGACCTCGAGACCTCGCTCCCGACCCTGGCCGCTTCCGCAACCTCCCAGCCCGTTACGCTGGTGATCACCCAAGGTTCTGACCCGACCCTCGTGGTCGAGGCTGGCAAGAGCGAACTGCAGAAGTATCCCGTCTTGAAGGTCGCAACCGAGGAAATTGTCGATACGAACGGCGCTGGAGACGCGTTTGCTGGTGGACTTGTTGGTGCTCTGGTAGCTGGGAAGCCCCTCAAGGACGCGATTATCGTCGGGCAACGGATGGGAAAGATGAACCTTGGTCAGGTACGCTGCGTCTCAGTCTGTTCTCTCGATAGAGACCTTGGACTGATATCCACAAATCAATTTAGATTGGCCCCACATACAAAGCAGAGCGCGATTCTACCATCTTAGATGTGTAAACCAAACATAGAGTGTCGCTTTCGAAGGTTACTGCTATATCTCGCCGTATCTCGCCGTATACAGAGGCGCCGTCAATAAAGCCTCTTACATTCTATGTGCAACGCATCAGAATTGTATACACCGCCATCAGCTCCTTAGCCCCAGGGCCTTCACTCATCCTCTCGCTCATCTCCCACCCAGCCCGAAACCATAGATTCGTGATTGACCACCCGCTAGATGTTCAATGTTGTCCAGTAAGCTAACTGGTATGTGATGCCATGTGGCTGCGTCCCAAGGTCATTCCTGCGACGCTGCTCTGAGGGGGATCATCAGTCTACCCTCGAGGAAAAGTGCCCATTACTTGTTGTCTCAACAATACAACGCACTACCATCGATACCATCCCTCTGAATTCGACGGCGAACGCGTCCAATAGACTCTTCGGCCAGGCTAAACGCGTTTGAAGGCGTCTGCGCCATAATTAAAGATCCCTGTGGCGCACCCTCCACACAAGACCCCAGTGCAAAATCGTCGATAGAATTGACCTAAAGTACACCCTGCTAGGTAAAGTTCAAAATACGACACATATTATTTCGGTACTATTAGATTTCAACAGCTATGCAAAGAGCCTTCCGGCCCCCAGGGTTTAAATATAAATAGTCGGTACAAACAGGATCTTTTAAACTGCCCCATTTTCCACCCCGCCCTAGTACTAACAGCATGGTCAACGACCTGTGAAGTACGACCTGTCCCTCTCACCAACTTGGGTACTCACTCATAAAGTTCAAGACGTGTCCGCAGACATCTCCTCGTCTTCAATATCACCCTGGTTCGATTCCCCCGCTTCGTCATTGCCCCGAGTCATTTCCACTGCGTTGTTGAATAGCGCAGGGTCTACTTCTGCAAATCAAGATCATCAATACTCGAAACCGCCATAGAAGGGAGTTGATGCTCACCAGAGGGGAGTGGAAGCTCCAGTGTGCAGAATGTGAAGCGTTCCATCTGCTTCGCGGAAGGTTCCTTGCATTGGAAAACTGACCCCTTCCGGATGACAAACACAAAGAGGTATGGACTTGACACTTTTTTGAGACGCCCATAGAGCAGTTGGAGGCCTCTTGGTCTCAGGCTGTGGCTGGACCCCAGCGTCATTTGCAGACCAACACCAGAATCACCCAAGTAGAAGAAGGAATCAAAGGTGGGGTTGTTCGAAGCACGGGGGAGATAGTAATGTTTAGCTTCGGTGGTGTCATCCGTGGGTTCATAGCAGCACGTTTCTAGTGGCGGGAGAGTGATCGATGCCGTCTTGTCTGATGGCGTCAAGTGTCCACCTGTGGAAACCATCATTTTCACCGGAAACGTTCCCCCTGCACTCAACCGTTTGTGACACAGGGACTCCCACAACCACCCTGCACTTGAAGCCGTCTCTGGAATTCGGCGAAAGAGTTCAAGCATATTCGTGATTTGCAAGTACTCCCCGCCCGTGAACTTCGAGTAATACCGTCCAGACGGCAGGACTTGCAACTCCACTACTGAGCACATCGGAACCGAGATACTCAAGGGTCGATGGTCCAGGCTGGTCGAGACACCTGCTCACGACCAGGCTGTGGGAAATCTTCCCAGTGTTCTCTGCATCGAGTCTCACCAGGCTGCCAAGATCGACAAACCGAAGTTGATTGACTTTGGCATGGATATCGCGCATGAAGTATTTGGGACCATCCGTAAGGGCGTGAACGAGGGTGCGCGCGCTGTACCCAAACGTTGTGATAGCAGCCTCAATATCATCCTTGGTGACTTGATGTTGTTCCATACGGAGGTTCATATGAGTGAGACTGGAGAGTGTGAGAAGAGTGAGAAGGCAACAAATGAACGTACTAACACTTCGACGAGCTCTTCCCGGCTTGGGGGGTTGATAACAAACTCTCGACTGCCTTGTCTTTGTTTGACCCAACTCCGGTGGTCAGGCCTAGGCGATGATGCCGACAGCACAAACAGGAAAGAGCGAATCATCAATCTGTCGGGAGGAGGATGACGAATATCAGCGTCAACAAGACAGGTTGTCCATGCCCAATCTATGCCAAATTCGAGCTCATTACGGGTGCAGTAGACACCGTTCTTATTGAAGATGTAGAAGAGGCCCCTGTCGTAGTAGACCACAGGCCGAGCACGCGCGAGCTCTCGAATAAGATAGTACCAAAGAAACGTTGTCTTCCCTGTAAGGTTGTCTAGCCTATATGAACAGGTGGATATCGGAATAGCTCACCGATACCCGGGGAACCAATGAGTGCAAGACCGGGTGGCACTTCGGCGTCCACGCGTTTTTCGCGAAATGTATCAATCCGCAGTTTGGTGTACGTGTACTGCCCGAAGACGTAGAGTTTACCGGATGGGAAGATTCCGAGAGGTACGGGAATAAAACGTGGGGGTTGCTCAAGGTGATGATCCCCTTTGTCCCAGTACAGAGGGTACAGCTGTGCGAGCGGGTGATTGCGGTATCGACGGTTTGATAGAAGGTACCGTTCGAGTTCGGGATCTTCCGAACTGTCTAGAACCAAAGGTTCCTGCTCACTTCGTGCTATAATAATTTGTCAACACCAGCGGAGCCAGGCGCGGAAAGACAGATCCTACGAGCTCGTTTCGTTACACTGCCAGATGAGGATTGCGACATCGACACGGAAATGCCGGCGGTGGCTATAACCCGGCGTCAAGGTCCGAGTGGGAACGATGTCAGCGGGGCTACTGCATGGGGAGGATTCCATACACAACGTACCCTCAACTAGAGGTAGCTTAACATAAGGTCAACAGATGGGCCTAACTCTAGCACCAGCGACTCACCTCTGTAACCATATGGCGCAAGGGTAGATTATGGTCCGAGTATGAGGCATACGGAAGATGTCGACGTCAATGTTGGACGATAAGGAGTGATTGGACGGAGTGATTGGACGGAGTGATAGACGATCAGCGAGGGATAAACGGGGCACGTTAGCACGGTCTCAGCGACGGCATCACAAACGCTGGGATCGATTGGATCGGTTGACTGACCTGGAGGCAGCTTTATGAGAATATGGATCCTTTCTGAGCCCCCAGCAAGAATGGATTGGTCAAATTTGGCCGATAACATGTTAAGAGGGTTGTTGAGCGGTTCTGAGGCGGTGACCGCATTACGATGTATTTGTTCCATTGCTTGGCCATAGGCCGTTTCATCCCTGGATACGTCGATATTGACTTTATACAATGTAAGGGGTTTGGTGTCAATTGAGCCCAGCGCGCGGTTGATGTGTATTTTGAGGTCGCCCACTGTGTGAGTCTCGTTGAGGTGGATCGGGAATGCCTCTTTTTGTTGGCCAAGAATGGCGCAAAAAAAGGTGTACGGAGGCATTGGAGGAGGCCAAGTTTCGGTTTCTTTGTTCCACCGCGCAGGTCAACCCCCTTCAGCTCAGCTCAGACAACACCCACTGGGCCCGGCAGTCAGCTGGCGACAACTTGGCCCAAGGTGGTACAGCCGCGCACAATGGTGTTGAGAGCAGCCATCTACGATGCTGGCCCGCTGGCGCTACAGTTCTCCTGTTCTTTCTTTGTCTATTCTGCCTCTTTGTTGGTGACGTAGATAGGGGTACCTTCATCCTGTATATAAGACACTCAGTAAAGCTGCGGAAGTTCCTCACGGTTCTTCCGCAGCTTCCTCACTGGTGTTCAGGTACTTCCTCTATATACATACGGTTCTTCCGCAGCTTCCTCACTGGCGTTCAGTCATACACCTCACGATGTCATGGACGAAACGCCCCGCCAGCAGACCCCAAGGGCATATGGGTGTGCAGATCCACAAGGGCGTAGAGGGAACCGACGGCCGAGAGCGAGGCGAGGACCGAGTGAAAGAGTGCACTCTTCTCCCTCACCAGCTCGGAAATTCTCATCGTCAACCACATCATGTGGGAGCATCAGGTAAGTGACTACTAGGGGTTTGAGGAGTCAATTTGGCTGCGGGACAAGACTTAAACCTATCGGTATCTAGCTCGGTCTTTACTAAAGAGCAGACATGGCCCATTCGAAGTCAACCTCACCCTCTTTGGAAATCGAGAGGGTGGAAAGTGCGTTCCTAGCTGCTGGCCAAAGGCAGCCTCAGCAATGTTGAACTGACCAATTCTCTTCAGCTCCGCACGACGCACGCTCCTCCTATTCGTTATTCGTGGCCACCAACCTCCAGGTGACTCTCACTGCAGACATGCTCCGCATTTGGGAGGGCCTTACAAAGCCTCAAGGTCTTCAAGGCGAGATTGTGATATGGAGTTCGTTGGGTTGACGCACAAGGTCGGTCTCTCCTTCCTTTCCAATGTCGCATTCATATAAAGGAACGTCCATAACCCTAACATTTCTGGTACAGATTCTCGTACCCGAGAAGTCTGAGGAAGCCGTTGGTCACCTCATGCTCCGATTCACTGATGCTTCCAATCCTGGCTTCCTCTTTAACCCCGTCTACCACCAACGGATACCTGCAGATGGCGTGGACCATTACATGAATGCTGTTTGGGAACAGGTACGGCGTCATACGACTTTCCCTTATTAACCCCTCTTCCCGGTTCGAGGAACTGTGGCTGACCACATGCACCAGGCGCAAAAGAATAAAGATCTCGATCTCCCCACCCAGCAAGAACCCGTTGCTCAATTCCGGTGCGATAAGGTTATCTCGTTCCAGATGTCTTCGATCAAACTCCTTGGCCTAGGAAACCCTCTGCTCGATATCCAGACGCCATGGAACAAGCCAGCAGTCGGTGAAGCTTGGTTCAGGAAATACCAATCCAAGTACAACCTCGAACAAAACGGCGCCTACCTCGTCGCTGCGCTCAACGCAGATTATGAAAATAGGAAAGAAAAACTCTCCACTGCCGAGGCTCAGGCGCTCGACGCGGGCGAGGATATCAACGGGGTTTACGATGGGCTAAAAGCGTTGGGTGACAGGGTCAGCTACATTGCTGGCGGATCAGCACAAAATGCTATCCGCGGTGCAGCCGTGAGCTTCCCATTTGTCCTATGAATCCAATCGCTGCCGGGCTGATCGACTCCGATTTCGACCTACAGTATGTCCTCGGCCCCAACGTGACTGCGTACTGTGGATGTGTTGGAGATGACGACTCTGCTGCAAAACTCAAGGCAGAGAACGAAAAGGCAGGTGTGAAGAGCGTGTACATGATCAACACTGGAGGAAAAGCCGGTTCTTGTGCAGTTTTACTCACAAAATCAGCCAAACGCGAGCCAGTGAGGTACGTACTTTTGACCTACATCGTCTGGCTTCGTCATGACCACTCCATCTCTAGGTGTCTACTCACCGACCTCCAGTCCGCCGAAGCCTTTCGCCCAGACCACCTCAAGTCGCTTGAAGTCGACTCTATTCTCAACAGTGCCACACATATCTACATAGAGGGGTTCTTCCTTACGCACGGTGTCGAGTCTGCTACGTATGTCGCCAAGAAGGCGAGCGAAGCAGGGAAGGTACATCCCTTTCATCCCGGTCCCTCTCATGTTCACATTTTCACCTCTCATACAATTCACTGACGATGTACCCATAGACGGTAGTTCTCAATCTTTCCGCGGCCTTCCTATCCATGTTCTTCAAAGACCAAATCGCGACGGTCTTGCCATATATCTCGATTATAATAGGGAACGAAGAGGAAGGAACGGCATTCGGCAAGGCCTTCCTTCCCTCGTCTTCCCCCTTCAAGGACCTCGAGACCTCGCTCCCGACCCTGGCCGCTTCTGCAACCTCCCAGCCTGTTACGCTGGTGATTACCCAAGGTTCTGACCCGACCCTCGTGGTCGAGGCTGGCAAGAGCGAACTGCAGAAGTATCCCGTCTTGAAGGTTGCAACGGAGGAGATTGTCGATACGAACGGCGCTGAAGACGCGTTTGCTGGTGGACTTGTTGGTGCTCTGGTAGCTGGGAAGACCCTCAAGGACGCGATTATCGTCGGGCAACGGATGGGAAAGATGAACCTTGCTGCGTCTCAGTCTGTTCTCTCGATAGAGACCTTGGACTGATATCCACAAATCAATTTAGATTGGCCCCACGTACAAAGCAGAGCGCGATTCCACCATCTTAGATGTGTAAACCAAACATAGAGTGTCACTTTCGAAGGTTGCTGCTATATCTCACCGTATCTCGCCGTATACAGAGGCGCCGTCAATAAAGCCTCTTACATTCTATGTGCAACGCATCAGAATTGTATACACCGCCATCAGCTCCTTAGCCCCAGGGCCTTCACTCATCCACTCGCTCATTTCCCACCCAGCCCGAAACTATAGATTCGTGATTGAGCACCCGCTAAATGTTCAATGTTGTCCAGTAAGCTAACTGG
>Ga0307515_10009911_pt1 | contig 18348 bp, 3 predicted proteins | sample 17_EM_MG_FD_194513 | JGI IMG/M metagenome (GOLD analysis project Ga0307515, IMG submission 194513) | Populus trichocarpa ectomycorrhiza microbial communities from riparian zone in the Pacific Northwest, United States - 17_EM | ecosystem: Host-associated > Plants > Roots > Unclassified | place...
TCCTTAAGCATAACTATTAAACAGCGGAGTAGCCCCGTAATCCGCTAGCGCCGCTTAGGGCAGGGATAGACGTGGGTAGGTAGGGCCTCCTCCTCTTCCTTATTATTATTATTATTGTTATTATCGTTATTATTATCGGCGGCGGCGGCAGTAGGAGGTACGGGGGTGCGGAAGTAGGAGCGGGAGTAGGCTGCGGTGGGGCTGCGGCGGTAGCAGACGCTATTATCTCTATTAGTTATGCTTTTTATAACTTACGTTGCTAACTTATAGGCCCGGAAGAAGTAGCGCGCCCCTTTACTACTATAATGGTAGTTAGTACAGCTGCCGCGTAGCTGGCCCGCGACTAGTACACACTCCGTAAATAGGCTACTGCCTTATATATACGACGTATAAGCCTACGGGGCTACCGTACCCCGGCTTTACGCTAGGGCCGCCTCCGTATTTAGGGCCCTGGCCTTAAGGCGGACCCCCTAGTAGACCCTAGGAGCTCCACCTAAGCTAAAAACCTACCATAGAGATATACCCTAAACGTGCAGTAGGGGACGCAGCGCCCGCATTATAGCCGTGTTAGCGGCGGCGGCTTTAGCAGCAGCAGCGAGCGCGGTAAGGAGAGGGTTTTAAGGGGGGAGGGCGGCGGGGGGGAAGGCGGCGGCGGGCTGATTAATGGCCGTGAAGCTAGCCGGGGGGGGAGCAGTGGCGGCGGCGGCGGCAGCAGCGGTGGTGGCAGCAGCAGCGGTAGTGGCGGTGGTGGGAGCGGGAAGGGGCCTGGCGGCAGTAGCAGCGGCAGCAGCTATTTACATATTAGTATCTTCTTAAATTCTTAAATTTTTTTATAGTACTAATACTTACTAGTACGCTTATCTGCTGGGACCGAAGTCCTATACGCAGGCACCCTAGTATGAGATGGCGGCGGCACGGACAAGAAGCGGCGGCCGGGCGCGGATATAGCGGCGGCTGCGGCGGTGGTGGTAATGGTGATGGTGGTGGTGGCGGCGGTAGCAGTAGCAGCAGCAGCAGCGGGAGCAGGAGCAAAAGCGGAGGTAGCAGCAGCAGCAGCAGCAGTGATGGTGGTAGTGGTAGTGGTGCTGTTGCTTAAAGAAGAAGATGATGACGACGACAACAATATAAATAGCTATTGTTAATATATATCACATGATCAATTATATATATCTATATCGCGTGTTTATTACGTAAAGGCCACCTAAGTTATAACAGCGAGACGCCACCTTGCGTAGCGAGGTGGTTGATTAGATTTCTAGTCTTATTAAATACTTTAGATATTACAAACTCTAACTCTTAGGACTATAGTATAACTATTAACTACCGCCTTTAGTAGAGCGGTTAATAGGCTAATCCTTAAGTCCTAATTAATATAGGAGCTAGTAGTATAGGATTTATTAATAAGATCTTTATATAAGATAATAGTTTTACCCTAATCTCCCTTAACTAGCATATTAATATATTTAGGGACCGTTCGGTTATAAATCGCCTTTATATTTATAATCTGTTAATCCATACACCTTTTAGTGTCACCCGTTTTGTAATTAGTGGCGGCTACTACTATGGCTTATTTAAATATGTAATTAAGTTAATTATTCGGTAAGGCTCTATATAAGGCTCTATATTTAACTTCGCATAATATATAATTACTATTAGTAAGCGATTTAAATAAACCCCTTTCTACCACTAGGCCTCTATCGCGACTCCCTACTTTAGTGTAGTAATAGAGCCTCCTCCTTAGCTAACGCCCTCTCTGCAATTGACGTTTCCTATATCTTTGCCTACCTCCTATATGAGCCGTAATAGAGTTACAGCGACGCCCGCGACGTATAACGGCGCTATCGCACGTTACCTGCCAAATTCTGCCATATTCTGCCAACCTGTAATTAGCCCGCCCAAAGCTAGCGCCTTGGCGGCTTACCCTATATATTTATTTACATCGGTTCTAGCGACCCCTTTTCCTTCTCTTTAGCTTAGTATCTTCGTAATACAGCATTCTACAAGCTTTGGTTTAGAGGCATTTATATAAGCCGTAATATTATACTAAGCTCTCCCTACCTTGCCTAGGAAGGCCTTAATAATATCCTACCCTAAAGTAACTTCGTCTATAATAACGTATTAATGCGCTATACTTAGACACTAAATAACTCTATATTTCCTGGGAATGCCTTAATAATATCCTACCTTATAAGCTAGATAGGACTAAACCTATACCCCTAGAATTAAAACTAAAGCGTATAATACTAACAAACTTTAGGAAGCTAATAATAGCACCTAAAGTAAGCTTATTTAAGAGAGCTACCTCTACTTAAGAGGAACCTAAGATCTAATTGGGATTAGAAATTAAAGATAATAATAACGTCGTAGACGTATGTAAGTAGATTCGCGCCCTCGCAGCTAGCTAGGTAGCCAATTATCTTAAAGTAAGAAATATATAAGAGACCCTATAAAAGATCCTAGAAAGCCTTGCGGCCCTATAAAATAGCCTAGCTTCCCCTTTTTAAAGCCCTAGCTAACCTATTTACTCTACTAAATACAATATACTAGGGAGTATGGATATAATAATAAAGTAATTAAAGTCCGTTAAACTCCCTAACCCCCTACTACTATCTAATAGAATAGACCCTACCTTTAAGAATTGGAGGATTTAAGTATAAGGAAAGCTCCGTGTTAACTATAACTATTTCCTTTTTAAAGAAGCTAAAATGCTTTACCTCTTTGGTCGAACTACTAGGGACGCCTAATAGCACCTTTAAGCTAAGTTTAAGGACGACTCCCCTATCTAATTTATATCTATTAATAAGATAATACGGCACCTAGCGGTTATTTATATTAACCTAAATAAAGTATAGGATGCCCGTTATAACTATAATCGCCTAATAATAAAACTAAACTAACCCTTTACTAAATTTTAGACTTAATTTTTATACCTTATAGGAGAAGGCCAAGTTCCCCTTAAGAACTATTAATTAGACCTATATAATAAGCTAACAATCTAGCTATAAGAAAAGATTACTGTAACCTTAAATAACCTACTAACCTATAAAAGACTTATAGCTTATTATCTATTATTAGACTTAGAACTAAAGCGGATTAATACCTACCCTAATTAGTAGAAGCGACTCTATAATAATCGGAACTCGCTAGCTACGCCTATAAGAGCTAGAGTAAGAAGATAAGTTATAACTACTCTTATACTAAAGGCGGTTATAACTACGCACTAGTAAGCCTCGCCTAACTAGTTATATACTACGCTATTAACTAGTATTTGCCGCAATACTCTAATCAACCCTGCCTTGGCTATATACTTTAACTATAATAAGTAGGGTTACTTTACCTTATCCTGCCCGGAGCTAAAGGATATAGGTAATATTAAGGAGATAAAGAAAGGAGAAACGTCTAATAAGTTGGGAAAAGAAGAACCCTAGGGAAAGACTCCCCCCTAGGGTACCTTATTAATCTTAAAGAGATTAATCTTAGTTAGTTAATGGGTGGAAAGTATTTTATATTTTTATATATAGTATCTTAAAATAGATATAGAGTTAATATAACCGCCCTTATTAACACTAGAGCAAATAGCTTTACCTTTATAAATACTGCCTATATAAATAATATTGCTAAGTTTTTAAATGTAGAAGCTATCTAACTAGAGAAGCCTATCTAGGTAAAAGGCTATAATGGCTAAGCTAGTTAGCCTATTACCTACGTCTTAAAGTTATATATTACTCTTAACGGATAACACTAATATAGTATCCCCTTTTATATCCTAGACCTAGGGTCCTATAATATAATCCTTAAACGAAAATAAATATCCTATTTTAATATTTGGCTAAACGTATAATAAAGACGGTTTATCTAGCCGGAGGATAGACTAAGGTTACCCTTCTTTATTAGGGAGATCCGAACCAATCGCAAGATATTAGCTATAAGGGCTAACCCTACCTACTAGTAGGATGTCTGGGCCCGTGACCTAGCCTTTACCTAAAAAGACGCCCGCTATAAAGCTGGAAAGAATTTTATACTAATAAAGATACTCTCCTAAAGAGCTATATTTAAAGAGGACTCTACGTATAAAAGCGGGATAGATAGTAATATAGATAATATCCAAATCGTATAGATCTAACTAGTATAAAAAAGAACGTATTAATAGGATATAAGGGATAACCTCTAAAGGATATAATAGGAGCTAAAAGGAGTAATAATAATGCTAGTACCCTAGAAGTCCCTAAAGTTACATACGTCCCTATTATTAGGTAACCCCCCTACTATAAATATCGCCGCAATTAGCGCTATAGTGTTTTACTTTAATATATACCAGAAGGATAATAAGGTCTTTATAATAAGCCTATATAAGATTAACCGAATTATTAATAATAGAGAGGAAAGGCTAACTAAGAAAACTAATAAGGAACTAGTTAAACGCCTTCTTTTTACTATTTATATAGACTATAAGGATGCATTCTTAAAGGCGGCCTTAAATAAGTTATCCCCCTACCGGACGTACGATTATAAGATTTAATTAGAAGCTAATAACTTGCTAGGCTATAGCCCCCTCTATTATTAATTAATAGATAAGCTAAAAGTAATAAAGTAGTACTTAATTAATAACCTAGATAAAGGGTTTATCGAGCTAAGTTAAGCCCCTTTTGCTTCCCCTATTCTGTTTATAAAAAAAGCCTAATAAAGGCCTTTATTTTTGTATTAACTATTAAAAGCTAAACGCTATTACTTAAAAGGACCGGTATCCTATTCCTTTAATTAATAAAACCCTTATACATCTAAGCTAGGTAAAAATCTTTACTAAACTTAATATCCGCTAAGCTTTTTACTAAATTAGGATAAACCCTATATCTAAAAATTTAATAACGTTCCGTACCCGTTATAGTTCCTATAAATATAAAGTTTTTCCTTTTAGACTAATAAACGGACTGGCTACGTACCAAAGGTATATAAATAACGTTCTTTTTAATTACCTTAACGAATTCTATACAGTATACCTAGACGATATCCTTATATACTTAGATAACGAACTTAAGTATTAAGTTTATATTAAGAAGGTCCTAGAGAGACTATAGAACGTAGGCTTATAAGTTAATATTAAGAAATGCAAGTTTAGGGTAAAACGTATAAAATACCTTAGGTTTATTATAACTATAGAAGAAATTAAGGTCGACCTTAAGAAGGTAAAGGCAATCCGTAACTAAAAGCCCCCTTATATAGTAAAAGAAATCCAATTCTTTTTTAGCTTTTATAACTTTTACTAACGGTTTATCTATAACTATAGAATTATGGTAAAACCTCTTATACGACTAACTAGGAAGGATACGCCTTTTATCTTTAATAATAGCTATATAGAAGCCTTTAAAGAGATAAAGGATCGACTTATCTCTTCTCTAATCCTTTATTATTATAACCTAGACCTTAAATTAATGCTAAAAATAGACGCCTCTAATAGGGTTATAGTGGGAATCCTATTACAGTTACATCTAGACGGTAAATAGTACCCTATAGCTTTCTTCTTAAAGATAATAGACTTAGCTAAGTATAACTATAAAGTATATAATAAAGAAATGCTAGCTATTATTTAATTACTCTCCTAATAGTGCGTAGAGCTTAAAGGTATAAACTCCTAGATTAAGATATATATAGATTACAAAGCCCTAGAGTACTTTATAACTATAAAGCAGCTTACTAAATAATAAGCCTATTAGGCTAAAATACTCTCCTAATTCTTCTTTATAATTATATATCGTTCTAGTAAGTAAAACTTTAAGGCTAATGCTCTAACCCGAAGAAAATAAGATATAGGACCTTAAGATAAGCTAAAGACCTAATATTAAACGCGCGCCCTCCTTTATCTAGAACAGCTTAACCTATAGATCCTTAAGGAGCTAGACTCCTAGTAAAACGAGCTAGTACTAATAAAGGAGTTCTTAGATAAGCTAATAGGGCTAATTAACCGCCTCCTAACTGTAAACCGCACAGCTAATGCCCTAAGGGCCCTCCGCGAATAAGCCGTAAAAGAAAACCCCGATTTTAAAACAGAGGAAGGATTGCTCCTATACTAGGAGTGGTTTATAGTCCCTAATATTAATAATCTACGGACTAAACTAATCCGCGAAGCTTATTGCTAAGTCTCTACGGCATACCCTAGCAAGAACAAGACCCGTAAAATTATTAACTGCCGCTACTACTAGCCGAGAATAGTTATAGATATTAATTAATATATACGGAACTATAAAGACTGCTAGAGAGCTATAATCCTATAGGATAAGACCCTAGGACTACTTAAGCCACTCCTAATACTAGAGCGCCCTTAGTAGTATATCTCTATAAACTTTTATAAACTACTTAGGGACCGTAACAGATATAATATAGTTATAGTTATAGTTAACCGCTTTAGTAAACGCCTATTCTTAATTCCCTATTATAAGAACATTAATGCTAAAGAGGTAGCCTAGCTATATGTTTATTATATTTACTAAATCTATAGATTACTAGATACTATTATATCTAATTATAGGCTATAGTTTATATCGGCCTTTTAGAATAAGTTTACCTAGATCCTAGGTATTAAGCTAAAGCTTTTTATAGCTTATTACCCCTAGATAGATAGTTAGATAGAGATTATAAATTAGTACCTAGACTAGAGGCTTAGGCTCTTTATTAACTATTTTTAGGATAATTAGTCTAAACTACTACCCTTAATAGACTACGCGCAAGTAACCCTACCCTATAACTCTACAGAGTTTACCCCAATTTAGCTAAAAATGGGATGCTTACCCTATATAAGCTTTAACTGGAAAAGGCTAGAAGAACCCTAGACTATATAAAAGAAGCTATTCTATACTAAGGCCTAACAGTATACTAAACAATTAGAGGAAGCCTAGATGGTAGCCCGCGAGAACCTAAAAAAAGCTTAAAGGTTAATGGAATAGTAGGCGAACAAACACCGTTAAGAGCCCAATTTTGCCCCTAGTAATATAGTATAGGTTATAATAAGGAATTGGAAGACTAAACAACCTAGCTGTAAGCTAGACTATTAGATAGCAGGACTATATAAGGTTCTTAAGAAGATAGGTAACTTATATAAGATAAAGCTCCCAGATTTAATTAGGGTTTACCCTATCTTTTCGCCAGATAAGTTACGGAAAGCTATAAATAACCTATTACCTAGATAAAAGAATAAGCCTTCCCTACTAGTTTAAGTAAACGGTGATAATAAATAGAAGGTTAATAAAATATTGGCCTATAAGATAGTATAGGGAATGCTAAAATACTATATCTAATAGAAGGGCTACAATTCTAACTTAACCTAGTACCCTATGTGGAACTTTATAGGCTACCCCTAGAAGCTTAAAAAATTCTATAACTAATACCCTAATACGCCTAGACCCCTAAAGTACCTAGACGAATAGATGGAATGCTAGTATAATAAAGATAATAAGTTACCAGAAGAATATAGGGATAAAAACGCCCCAAAGCCCTAATACAGCTATCTACTAAATTCTGCCATATCCTGCCGTTTTCTGCTAATACCGTAAAATTTTAGATGTTAAGGAACTTTAACCACCAGTTAAAGTTATCTAATTGGTTAGATCCGTACTAAGACTTTTAGCGGCTACTCTTTCTAGCCTAATGCTTCTACTTAGCCTACAATCGCCTTTATACTTAGTTTGGACGTACTTATATCCCCTTTATCTCCTTATCTTATATTTTATAATCCTATATTTATAAGCCTAGTGCTACCCTATTTTTAACTAAGCCTAAGGGTAGGCTTTTCTTTTAAAGAGGGGGGTAATATAACGGCGCTATCGCACGTTACCTGCCAAATTCTGCTATATTTTACTAACCTATAATTGGCCCGCCTAAAGCTAGCGCCTTAGCAGCTTACCCTATATATTTATTTACATCGGTCCTAGCAACCCCTTTTCCTTCTCTTTAGCTTAGTATCTTCGTAATATAGCATTCTATAAGCTTCGGTTCAGAGGCATTTATATAAGCCGTAACACGACGCCCGCGACGCCCGCGACGCCCGCGACGCCCATAGGGCATAGGAATGCGCGTGTAAGATAGATAGACAAGATAGAGGAGGCGATGTTAGAAGGCCTCGTTAAGGCCGTTTAAAAAGAATATTGCGTAGATAGCTCCTACAAAGCTAACGGCTGGAAGATTGCCCTTAATTATACGTTTACTATAACCTAGTAGCCTATTATAGTTAAGCAAATTAAGAGCAAGCATAATAACTATAAGAAGGATTAGAAGCTATAGAAGGACCTTTACAGCCTCTTTAGCTGGGGGTAAGACGAAGATAAAGGCGTACCTATTACCAGTAAGGAAGTTATAAAGGCCTACTTTAAAGCCAATCCTACCGCCGAGAAGTTTTGTAATACGCCGCCTGCCTTCCTAAATCTAATATAGGAGCTGTTTAATGGAATTCTAGCAACAGGTAATTATATAAGGTTAATTAATAAAGCAATTAAGAGCTGTATAGACCCCGAACTTCTCTTAGCAGTAGCCTTATAGGCGTTAGGTTTAATAAATAAGGAAGTAAATAGGGCCTCTAAGTTAGAGTTAGCTCTCAGCTTTATTAAACGCGGTTAATTAAGCTTACCTTTAGTTAAACGCCCTAGTTCTTCTAGATCTTCCTTATTAACGCTAAGTTAACCTTTTTTACTAGCTATGCAAAAGCGGGCTATTAAGTAAGCTACTAAAGCCATTAAATTTAATGCGAAGCGCTAGCGAGGAAGACAGCGAGTTGTAGAGGTACTAGAGGAGATAGTAGAAAAGGTAATAAGAGAGATAAGGGCTATAAGAGAGCTAATGGCCTAGAAGTCTCCTTAAGAGAAGGCCTCCGTAGAGTTTATCCATAAGTTTAGTTACCTAGATCCTATAGAGCAACTAGCTATTTTACGAGCTTTTAAAATAGAATTTACTGCTAGATTATTTCTTATAACGGCTGGGGTTGTAGAGCTTCGGCGAAGCCTAATTAACAATATTTTAGCTAGTAGGAAGGAGGATGCGTAGGAGAGCAAGCTTTAGGTAAGATTTTGGGTAAGATCTAAGTCGCTCTTTAAAGCCTTATTACTATATAGTTAATTAGAGAGTAATATATAGAGGGAAGCTATATAGATTTCTATAGTAAATACACCCAAATCTACCGTATATTCTTAATTAATTGGCCTACTAATTGCCTTATAGTAACTCCGCTATATAAGCTCCGCGATCTTATCGCGTCTTTAATTTATAGCTATATTACTTTCTACCTCTATAAGCCTTACGTCTTCCTTATCTATAACCTTATCCTATACCTTTAGAAAGTAACCTAGATTATCTAGATTATTTAGATTTATAAAGTTGTGCACCGTAGTTAAAGCGTACACTATATCTACCTGCGTATTTAAAGGGAGACTACGCCTACCGGCCTTAAAGTACCGGAAATAATTCTTAAAAACGCCTATAGTACGCTCTACTATATTCCTTAAAGCCGTATATTAAAGATTATAGAGCTCCTTAGCGTTTTATAGCTTTATATTTACTTATACCTGCTTATAAAGATAATATTATACACCGCGGTAGGGAGCTAAAGTTATAGGCGTGTTAGAGTACCTAGTATCTGCAATATAGTATCTACTAGGTAAGGCTTTAAATCCTTTAACTTTTACTAAATTAAGGACTCTAGAGTTATAAGCAGAGCCCTCCTAACCTGCTAGAATATATAGGAAGTTTATCTAGAAATTAATAGCTATAAGAACGTTTTATAATAATCCTCCCTTCCTTTTACGCTATGGAGCTTACCTTATATACCCGCCTCTTATAAAGACTAGTAAATAAGTACCATTAAGAGCTCTAACACAATTAGGAAAGAAAGGATATTGTTTAGGGTTATTAGCAATCTCTTTTAGAGTAAAGTTTTAAGGGAGCTGAATAACTTCCTTATGCAGTTTTAGGAGGCTAGGAAGGACTTTATATACGACTCTATAAGGTAGTAAATTAGTACTAGAAGTTTAGCTAGTAGGTAAATACTTACTAGTAGATTATTACAGATAAGTATTAAGTTACCTTACTTAGTAATCTATATAACGAATTATTACTAAATATTATTAGGAATATTATTAGCTTTTCGGCCGCTAATAGAAGCTTCGTATCCTTTAAGTCGCCGTATAGTTATAACCAATTAAGGAGCTTCCTAAACACCTTAGGCCTTATATAAGTTATATTTAAAAGTCATTGCTTATAGCCGTAGAGTAACTGCGTTGTTTACCTTATTCCTTACTATATATTAGTATGCTAAATACAAGCGCCCCCCAGAAACAAGCTTATCGCGATTATAAAGGTTAAGATAATAACATCGTATAAGGCTTATAAATGCAACTGCAGTATTGCGATTGGGGCGTGTGGAGTTGCCATATTATAAGAAGTTATCACTTTAGCGCGTATACGGGAGCTCTATATTAATATAGAATATAAAACTAGAGCTTAAAACTCTATTTTAAAATAGTGCCAAGAACCTTATTTTAACTACTGTATATAGTATAGCTTGCAAATTTAACACACTTACCGATATGGAGGAGCTCTATATTTAAAAGTCGTTAGATTTACCAAACGACAACCTTATATTTAGATTTAAGCTCCATTTTGGTTAAATATAGAGCCTCTATATTAAATATGGAGTTGCAACTAAACGGCCCCTTAGATTTAATAGTAAACGCACGGTTTTAGGCTAAATTACCTATATAGTATACCTGAAACTCTAATACCTAAACTATAAAGAACTTATTAGGCTTTTTATTACCACTCTAGGTTATCTAGTAATTCTTAAATAACCTAGATAAAGCTATATAAGGTAACCATTAATTAAAACAACCTTAAGCTTTTATTTACCGCCTCCCGTTATAAGTAGAAGTACTTTATAACTTACTACTTAGACCCTAAACTAAAATCTAAAAAATCTACTAGGATTTACTAGTTTAAAATTTCTATAACTATCTACTCCGTACCTAAAGAATCTACTTAATTTTACCGAATTCCACTAGTATAAGACTTCCGCTAGCGTCTATTAGGGACTTAAAATTTATATTAAACTATATAAAATAATCCTAACTACCGTACTGCAATATTATAGTAGTTATAGACAGATTATCTAAGATAAGATACTTAATCGCCTACCCTAATATATTAATACTTACTATTACCTAACTATTCCTAGATTATATATAGAAGCTCTATAGACTCCCTAAAACAATTATCTCTAATAAAGGCATCTAGTTTATCTCTATACTTTAGAAAAAACTATCTATCTAACTCTATATTAAAGCACCGCTATTTATTATATATTACCTAGAAACGGACGGCTAAATAGAATATATAAATGCTATAATAAAACAGTATATCCGGATATACACGTCGTATTTATAGGATAACTGGATTAACTAGCTTATATTTACTAGGTTTACTATAAATAATTCTATCTCAGAAACTATTAAGGTTTTTCCGTTCCTAGCTAACTATGGCTAGTATCTACTAATAGGTTTTAACCCCTTTAGTAATATTCCTTGCCCCGCTTATTATGCCTTATAAATTATAGAAGTAAATAAATTTATAAAGAAGATAGAGAAACTATAATAGTTTCTTATTAATAAGATAATATAGGCCTAATTTATCTATAAAGCCGTAGTAAATAAAAACCGAACCCTAAATTAGTAACTTTATCTAGCTAGATATAAGAAATCTAAACACAAAACAATTTACTAAAAAACTTAACTAGAAGAACGCTAGCCTTTATAAGGTTAAGAAGGTTATCTCCTCTTATACCTACTAATTAAAGCTCCCTAATACGGTTTAAATCTACCCCATATTCTATATATTAGTCCTTTACCCTACTACCCCTATATTAGACGCCCTGCTTAAATAGATTTAGGACCCTCTATTACGGGACACCCCTATAATACCTTATACACGTCTACCTGTTTCTACCGACTTAGCAATTAAAGACTAACCGCAAAATAGCAATTTAACGGCAATCTGACGGCAATCTACGGCATTCTGCCATATTCTGCTAAGTTCTACTAAATTCTACTAAGTTCTGCCAGGACTATAACCTGAACCCTATTTTACCTATATACGTATTAACTAAGCAACTAAGTTAATAATATATACCCTTTCTTCCCGTTTTCCTACCTTTTTTCCTTATATAACGTCTTAACCTCCTTATATAGTTTATATATATAGCTTAATAATATCTACCTTACTATATATTATCGTCGCTTATACTCGCTCTATAATACTATATTGCGTTAACTACCTATACTACTATTAACATATAAAATAAACCCGAAGCCCCTATAACGGCCGCCGGTATTATATCTACACTCTAAAAATAATTAGTAGGGATATAAAAGTCTTTTATAGACGCCCTTAAATAGAACTAAGCTACTTTAAATTAATGATAAGCCAAATAAGAAGTATAATACTAGTAATTAATTAAGGACCTCTAAGAAGAAGTCCGCGCCCTTAAGAGGCCTATACTAGGACCTTAAGACTAAACGCTATTTTTAGAGATAAACACGCGGAACACGAGCCCCAAACCTACAGTAGCCACTTACCCTAAGCTAACTACTATACCAAAACGATCTAAATAACTACTAGATCCCCTAGTATTTACTAATAAATAATAAAAGCTCTAATTATTTCTAAGCTAGCTTAAAAATAAGCTAACTAGTAATGCTAACCGTTACCTAACTAAAGCTAATCAACTTTATTACGCCCTAAGTTAACTAGGAGGAGATATAGCTAACCTTATTAAACTACTTTAGCCAAACTTAGTATAAAGCCTAGTTGTACTTCTTAAAGCTATATATAGTAACCTAAACCGCTAAGCTACTACTTAAAGAAAGATAAACTATATAACTTAAGGAGCGAAAAGTTTCCCAGTATACTTCTCCGAATTTAACTATTATATAAAGGAAATAGGCTAGAACGACTCCGCACTAATTAACAGCCTAGTTAAATCCCTAAGCCCTAAACTAAAAACCTCCCTAATAGGCGTAGACCTACTAGGAGCCCTTAATGCCTGCACAAACGTTATTAATAAATGATATAATAATATACTACGCCTAATACCAAAGCCCGCTCTACAATATAATACGGTAACCCTATAAATGTTTACTAAGTTATTATCTTAGCCTAAGCACCCTAACGCTATAGATATTAACACTAGGACCCTAGGGTATGCCCTACTAGGGTCCTTTAAATAAGAACGACGCATTAAGCTAGGCCTCTGCTTTAAATATAGAAGTAGCTCTTATCTCTCTAACTACTACTCTATCCCTAAATACGAATTATAAACGGCTAATACTAGCAGCCGTTTACCGCATTGATCTTCTGGTTACTATCCCTAATCTTTACCTAGTTTTAGCCCTATATCTAATAAGCACTATTTATAAGGATAAAGCTACAGCTAACGTCCTATAAGAACCCCACCCTAATTGCCTCTAAAAGGAAGGTCCTAGAGCTAAGTCGCTTTCCAAGACGGCTCTGCTATAGAATCTTATTAAACGCATTTAACGTCACGAACTCTAACTCTTAGGACCGTAATATAACTATTAACTACCGTCTTTAGCAGAATAGTTAATAGGCTAATGCTTAAATCCTAATTAATACAGGAGCTAGCGGCATAGGATTTATTAATAAGATCTTTACGTAAGATAATAGTTTTACCTTAACCCCCCTTAACCGGCATATTAACGTATTTAAATTTAATAATAAACGTACTATTTTAGGCCGTATTACCTATATAGTATTCCTAAGACTCTAATACCTAAACCACGAAGAATTAATTAAACTTTTTGTTACTACCCTAGGTTACTTAGTAATCCTTAAACAACCCTAAATAAAGCTATATAAGGTAACTATTAATTAGGACAACCTTAAGCTTCTATTTACTACCTCTTATTATAAGTAGAAGTGCCTTATAACTTACTGCTTAGACCTAAAACTAAAATCTAAAAAATCTACCACAATCCACCAGTCTAAAATTTCTATAACTGTTTACCCCGTACCTAAGGAATTCACTAGATTCTACTAACCTAGGAATTTCACTAAATTCCACCGACGATCCGAAACTCTACTAAATTCCATAAGTTATTACTAAGCACTATACCGCCCTAAACTAAGTAGAAACTTAAGCTTAGTATACAAAACTACTAGAAGGACTAGTATCCTATAATAAAAAGAATACTTAAAGAACCTAAACCTAAATCTAATACTAACTCCGTACCTAATACTAAACCTAAACCTAAATAAGAAACTATAGACGAGCCAAACGAGCTTAGTACCCTAGATATCCGCATAATTGGAGCTACTTTATTAGCGCAACTTGCTAAGAAACCTAAATATACGATCTTTACTGTCACTATAGCTAATATTAAAAAGGCCTTAGCACCGAAAAAGCACACCAACCCTACTACGAAGGTACTAGTAGAGTACTATAACCGCCTAGAGGTATTCTTATAGAAGGAAGCTAACAAGCTACCAGAATACCAATTATACAACTATAAGATTATACTTAAAGAAGGAAAGCAGCCTAGATTTAGACCCTTATACGGAATGTCCTAAAACGAACTCTAAGTACTATAAAAGTATTTAGATAAGAACCTAAGTAAAGGATTTATTAAAGCAAGCTTATCGCCTATAGCTATACTAGTGATCTTCGTTAAGAAACCCGGTGGCGGTCTGCGCTTCTATATAGACTACTAAGCTCTTAACGCCGTTACTATTAAGAACTAATATCCGATCCTATTAATATAGGAGATACTAAACTAACTAAGTAAGGCTCGCTACTATACAAAGCTTAATATTATCTCTACATTTAACCGCCTCCGTATAGCAAAAGGAAATAAATAGCTTACTGTATTTCGTACTCGGTATGGACTATTTAAATACTTAGTAATGCTATTTAGCCTCGTAAACGCTCTAAGCTTGTTTTAATATTATATAAACAATACTCTGCGCCCCTACCTAGACATCTTCTATACTGCTTATATTAATAACATCCTAATATATAGTAATAACCTAACCGAATATCGGAAATACGTTAACCTTATTTTATAAGCCCTATACGGAGCTAGTCTATAATTAGATATAGATAAATACAAATTCTATAAAATAGAAGTCCTATACCTTAGACTCCTTATTTCTATAAATAGTATATAAATAAACCCGAAGAAAGTTAAAGTAATTATAAATTAGTAAGAACCTAAGAACGTTAAGGATATAAGAGCCTTTATAGGATTTACTAATTTCGACTAATAGTTTATTAATAACTTCTCCGCCCTAGTTTTATCCCTTATAGCTCTAACCTAAAAGAATAAAGTCTTTATCTTTAATAAGGAATATAAGAAGGCCTTTACCTATCTAAAGGTTATATTTACTACTATGCCTATACTCTAACACTTTAACCTAAACTAAATAAGTATTATAAAAGCCGACTTATCTAACTACGTCACTAAAGGTATCCTGTCTTAATATAATAAGGATAGAGTATTATACCCTATAGCATACTTTTTAAAACAACTAAGCCTAGCCGAATATAACTACGAGATCTATAATAAGGAATTATTAGCTATTATTAGATATTTTAAATAATAGCGACCTAAACTAGAAGGCGCTAGATTTCTAATTAAGGTCCTTAGCAACTATAAGAACCTATAATACTTTATAACCATAAAACAGCTAAGTTATTATTAGGCCTACTAGTTAGAATATCTATTTTATTTCTAATTCTTAATTGTATACCGCCTAGGCGTCTAAGGCTAGAAGCCTAATGCCCTAACCTAACGCTTGTAAGACGCGCTAGCCCTAGAAGAAGCGCGCTCTTACTAAAATTAAACCCTACTTCGCCCTAAACTATTTAACCCTCCTACTAAAGATTTTATGGTACATATCCTTAAAATAACTAATTAATTAATTAAATAAATTATAGTTAATAAATACCTAAATAATAAGTTTATCTAAGAGACGCTTAAGCTAATATAAGATGGCATTAGACGCTCTAAAAAGATTTCTTTAAGTAAATACAAAGCCTATAGAAACCGCTTGTATTACTAAAACCGTCTAGTTATCCCTAATTACGATAAGCTTAAGCTTAAACTCCTTAAACACGTATATAATTTACCTGTCGCCAGCTACCCGGGCTAAGGAAAGACCCTAAAACTACTTTAACGGAAGTATTATTAGCCGAATATATATAATATAATACGAAGGTATATCTCTAGCTACTACACCTACTAATAAGCTAAAGCCTCGCATGAGACGTATAACGGTCTTTTAAAGCCGCTACCTATTCCGGACCAAAGATAAAAAGATATCTTAATTAACTTTATTGTTAACCTTCCTAAGAGTAGAGGCTGCACGAATATTATAGTAGTTATAGACCAACTATCTAAAATAAGATATTTAATCGCCTGCCCTAATATATTAATGCCTACCGTTGCCTAACTATTCCTAGATTATATATAGAAACTCTATAAACTCCCTAAAATAATTATCTCTAATAAAGGCAGCCAGTTTATCTTAGCATTTTAGAAAGAACTAACTACTTAACTCCGCATTAAAGCACTATTATTTACCGCGTATTACCTAGAAATGGATAGCCAAACAAAACGCGTAAATACTATAATGGAATAGTATATTCGGATATATACGTCGTATTTATAGGATAACTGGATTAACTAGCTCGTATTTGCCGAGTTTACTATAAATAATTCCGTCTTAGAAACTATAAAAGTCTCCCCATTCCTAGCTAATTACGGCTAGTATATATAAATAGGTTTTAAACCCTTTAGTAATGTTCCTTACCCCGCTTATTACGCCTTATAAGTTATAAAAGTAAATTAATTTATAGAAAAGATAGAGGAACTATAATAGTTTCTTACTAATGAGATAATATAGGCTTAATTTATCTATAAAGCTACAGCAAATAAGAAACAAACCCTAGCACCGGCCTATTAAATTAGTAATTTTGTTTAGCTAGATATAAGAAATCTAAATATAAAATAACCTATTAAGAAACTTAATTAGAAGAACGCTGGCCCTTATAAGGTTAAAAAGGTTATCTCTCCTTATGCCTACTAACTAAAGCTCCCTAATACGGTTAAAATCCACCCTATATTCTATACGTTAGTCCTCTACCCTACTACCCCCATATTAGACGCCCTGCCTAAATAGATATAAGACCCTCCCCTACTAGTTAAAGTAGATAGTAAGAACGATTACTTTATTAAAAGAATTAATAATATTAAGTATAATAAACGGAAACGCTAATATATATATTTTATAAAATAGAGAGGCTTTACTAAGTCCTTATGGGAACCCGTTAACTCTATAGGACTTATATAAGCTATAGAAGACTTTTATAAACTCCACCTAGAACTACTATAGCCCCATCTTGTAAAAGCTCGAGTTTAAAGGGGGGGTACTATTATGGGACACCCCTATAACACTTTGTATACGTCTACCTGTTTCTACTAACTTAGCAATTAAAGACTAACCGCGAAATAGCAATCTGACGGCAATCTAACGGCAATTTACGGCATTCTACTATATTCTGCTAAGTTTTACCAAATTCTGCCAAGTTCTACTAGGACCACGACCTGAACCCTATTCTGCCTATATACGTATTAACTAAGCAATTAAGTTAATAATATATGCCCTTTCTTCCCGTTTTCCTACCTTCTTTCCTTATATAATGTCTTAACCTCCTTATATAGTTTATATATATAGCTTAATAATATCTACCTTGCTATATATTATCGTCGCTTATACTCGCTCCGTAACACCCTCCTTTACTAGTTAAAGTAGATAGTAAGAATAAGTACTTTATTAAAAGAATTAATAACATTAAGTATAATAAAAGGAAATGCTAATATATATAAATTATATATTATATCTTAATAGCTAAAGATAATAGTAAGCTAAGGCCCTATATATTAAATTCTATACTAAAAGGCTCTATAGAACTATACTAAGAACACTAAATTACTTATAATAGTTATAATTAAATATAGACCTGTATAAAGGCTTAGATATAAAGTTATATAAAAATCCTTAAGTTAGCTTAAGTAGTTACTGTAACGGAACCTTATAGCAAGAACTATAGTAGGCTCGTTATTAGGCTAGGTGTATAGGTAATGCAAATTAAAGTTAATAACGTAATAATAATTAGTAGAGTAGTTACCTAATAGATTAACTCTAATTATATTCTAAGAATTACTATAAGGAAGGAACTATCTAGGTAGGGACTAAGGGTCCTTAAATACACAACCGTACTCCTATAAAATCCTTCTTATA